>Ga0180301_10000007_pt1 | contig 173558 bp, 176 predicted proteins | sample GuaBasSediGuay16_FD_121797 | JGI IMG/M metagenome (GOLD analysis project Ga0180301, IMG submission 121797) | Subseafloor sediment microbial communities from Guaymas Basin, Gulf of California, Mexico - Guay16, Core 4569-2, 12-15 cm | ecosystem: Environmental > Aquatic > Marine > Hydrothermal...
CGCCTGCTGCCGAAGCAGCCCCTGCAGAGGAGAAGAAGGAAGAAGAGAAGAAAGAGGAAAAGAAAGAGGAAGAGAAGAAGGAAGAGGAGTCACTAGCAGGCCTAGCAGCCCTATTCGGATGAATTTTTTAGGTGTATCATTTGCCAAAATTACCTCTTGCAGTACTAAGATCAGCAGTAAATAAGAAAGTCCGTATCAGGTTGAAGGATAACTCGACTTACGAAGGACAATTAATAGCGTTAGACGAGTACATGAATGTCGTACTTTCAGATACCGTTGAGTTGGACGAAAACATGAATCCAAAGGTTCGGTGGGGCGTAACTCTGATTCGAGGAAATAATATACTATGGGTAGAAATAATTGAAGAGTAGAAAGGTAGGATTCCATTAGAAAAAGTTCCAGAAGAGAGCCCACGAGACTATTAGCAAAATGAAGTAACTGAATGTACCATCCCAAAGAGCAAGCTTCAGTATCGGTACCTCTCGTAACCTAGTAAGTTTGAAAGCTGCTATAACCAAAGCTAGTATTAGGATCGCTATTAGAAAACCATAGATTCCTGTTATATCTAGCAATCCTAAGATAGCCCCTAGAACTAACCCTACTACCATTTTTGTCAAAACGAAAATATCTTCTTCTCTTTCTATCGTTTTATTTCTCTTCAACTCAATTCACCACGCATCTTCTCCTGAGGGATCATTAATGTACCGCGATGAGACTATGTCATCACCAGACATACTAGCTATTTTAAAAGAATTAAAAATATTGGAGAACGCAACTATTGACAATTTATATCAGCAGGATAAACTAATTAGCTTAAAAGTTAGGACGCAGAAGGGTACAAAGCTTCTCTTAATAGAACCAAGTGTCAGAATACATTTCACAGAAACGATCATTAACTGGCAAGCAACAAACTTCATTCTAATGATTAGAAGACACCTCAATGATAAGAGAATTCTAGAAGTTAAGCAATACATGTTTGACAGAATTATTGAGATTCTCTTAAGTGAAGGCTATCGCATAATAGCCGAAATCATACCTAGAGGAAACTTCATAGTAACAAAGAATAGCAAAGTACTTTTTGCATTAGAGCATGTCCATATGCGAGACAGAGCTATATATCCGGGAGCTACTTTCAAGTACCCTCCAAGAAGTCCAGAAAATCCCCGAAATCTTTCAATAGAACAATTTAAACAAATATTACTGGCAGGAAAAAACATTCTACACGGTTTATTAAGAACAGGTATCGGGAAAAAATACGCATTAGAAGTCTGCTACAGAGTAGGTGTGGATTGCGAGAAAAAACCTAATGAAATCTCGGAAGAAGACATAGTTTCAATTTATGAATGCTTAATAAAGATACTTGAGATCATTGAGAGAGAAAACCTTTCTCCTCGCGTGTATATGAAAGAAAATAAAGTAGTAGCGTTCGCGCCGATTGAGCTAAAATATTTCGAAGAAAACGGCTATGAGAAAGGATTATTCCCTACATTTAGCGCTGCTTTAGATTTCTATTTCAGTAAACTTCAGACAGAAAAACCTGAAACAACCCTTATAGCCACGCTAGAAAAAGAAAAAAAGAAATTATTAGCAAGGATAGATAGTCAAAAGAAGAGAATAGAGGAACTATTGTTAGATGAAAAAAGAGCTAGAGAATTAGCCGAAAAAATCTATGAGAATCTCCCGATCCTACAGTCGATACATGAAACCATAAGAAAAGCGAGACTAGAGAAAAAACTTGAATGGGATGAAATAATAGCCCGTGTTAATGAGGGAAAGAAATTAGGTCTCAAAGAGGCATTAATGATTGAAAAAATATCTCGTGATGGAAAAATCCATGTGAAACTGAACTCTCACAAAATAGTCCTAGATATTCGAAAAAATCTCCATGAAATTGCTGAAGAATACTATCAGAAGGCTAAAAAAATTCGCGAAAAAATAGAAACTGCTAAGAAAGAACTTGAAAAATCCCTCGCCGAGCTTCAGTTATTAGAGGAGAAAATCAGGAAAGAACTGGAGGAAGAGCGAATAATCATAAAAACTAGGCCAAAACAATGGTATGATTCATTTTATTGGTTCATCTCAAGTGATGGTTTCTTAGTAGTTGCTGGTAGAGATGCTTCCTCAAACGAAAAACTCGTAAAAAAATACTTAACAGAGAAAGATCTCTTTCTGCACGCCGAGATCCACGGAGGCGCAGCAGTAGTTATAAAGAATCCAGAGGGAAAAGAGATCCCTCAAACAACTCTAGAGGAAGCAGCCATATTTGCTGCTGCTCGATCCAAAGCTTGGCAAAAAGGTTTAACAGCAATAGACGTTTTCTGGACGCCCCCGGACAAAGTCTCGCTTACACCACCCTCTGGTATGTATAGACCAACAGGCGCTTTCATAATAAAAGAAAGAAATTACCTCCATAACGTTCCATTAAAACTCGCTATCGGAGTAAAAATTGTTCGAGAAAACGACGAGGTAATCATTGATCTACTAGCTGGACCACCAACTGCAATAAGAAAATTAACAGATCTCTACGTAGTAATCGTTCCCGGAAATTGGAAGAAGAGTGCTGTTGCGAAGAAGATTATTGAAATATTATTAAGAAAAGCCGGGAACGATCCCGTAAAGTTAAAAGCCGTAAAAAGTATAAAGTTGGAGAGGATCATTGAGCTTATTCCTGGTCCTTCCCAAATCCTAGAATCTGGAGATGAGAGTAATGACTAAGCTCCTTCTCGTTCGCGACTTTGTTAGAGAATACACAAAAGTTGATAAAGACGATCTAATTCCGCAAGCATACTGGACTCTAGAGAGTAGAAAAGACACTCATCTAGTAGTTACAGAGGAAGATGAGCCCATAGGTATCGTTTCTTATAGAGATTTTCTTAGAGTTCTTACTGATAGAGCGCGGAGAAGGCACATTGCAAAACTTCACGTATCTAGCTTAATGACTGAAAAACTAATAACAATTGACGAGACAGCATCTATCAGGGAAGCTTGTGAATTAATGCTTCAAAAAAACATCTCCAGCGTTCTTGTGACAAAAGGAGAGAAAATAGTAGGAATAGTAACTAAGCGCGATATCCTTCAAAAAATCGATTTACTACCGCCAAAGACGGTTAGAGAACTCATGACTCCAAATGATGAAGTAATCGTTGCTTCAAGCGGAACAAAAATAACTGGTGCTGAACAAATAATGCGAGAAAACAATATAAGTACACTCCCAATAGTATCTGGTGATCGATTAATAGGTTATATCGACATTCATATCTTATCGCGATTTCTAATGGATCTCTTCCTTGATCCGAAATCAAGACACCCCGAAAAAATGTTGAAAGAAGTAACTATCGGCGACATCATGAAAGGTCCAGTATACGTCTTACTAGAACAGTCAATACAAGAATTTGCCAAAGAAGTCCTAAGAAAACACACTAAAGGAGCAGCAGTAGTACTATCAGAGGAGAATATGAGATTAGAGGGCGTAATAACCGACACAGATATCACAAAGTACATTTACTTAGAACTCTAAGAAAACACTCAGAAAATATTAAAGAGAATGGCGGGCCCGGCGGGACTCGAACCCGCGACCGACGGCTTTCCCCGCCACTAATTACTGTTAGGAGGCCGCCGCTCTATCCTAGCTGAGCTACGGGCCCATTAGATCCGAAATAATTGTTGAAGGCTTGAGAGGAATTAAAAAATTTATGGCTCTCTGCTTGAAAGTATTATTTGCTAAATAATGTGGCTTTAAAATGAGGGAAATATCAATCTCAACTCGATGGTCGTCAAATTGTCTGATTTGTCTACTTGATAATAAACCTTATCCAACGCCAATTCGCCTTTTTCCTATTTCTATCCAATCATCATTTAGTCTTAGGTATCCCATTTTTATTATACTAGGTTCTCTCTCCTGGTGAATATATGCTGCTTTTACTTTGAGCTTCCTTGCTTGGAAATCTATGTCTTTAAGAATTCCCACTCCTAGGAGTTCTCCGTTCTCATCCAGAAGTCCTACATAAAGGTTGTTGTAAGTTGATTTCGGAATTATCTGAATGCGGATATCCTGAATATTTCTTCGGAAAATTATTCGCGCGATGTTTTCAACGGTTTTAAGATCCATTTTTGATAATATAGGCGATTTTCTTATGATCTCTTCTGTTAGTTTCATTTTTGAGGCGATGTAGATTGTTTTTATTGAGACTAAGAGTCTTCTAGCCTTTGTTATTAGTTCTTCTCTAGCCTGTACATGTTTTGGTTCTCTGGTGATTATGAGGAATACGTCGGGGGATATCTCTGCCCATAGTATAGTATTGTCCTCAAATATTTTTGCTGGATTCTCTAGAGGATAGCCGCTACCGAAGACGCATTCTTGGAAACTCACTGTGTTTATATCAAGTTCTAGTGTTTTGAGTGAAACTTTCTCGATGAATTTCTGGAAACTGTAGCTCCTTAATGCTATTCTAAGTTCTCTTCCAGTGGTTTTTAGCGTCTTGGGTGCTGGTAACCTTATTATTTTTTCTACACTGTGTCTAAGCATTCTTGACAAGTGTTCGGATTCTCTTTCTCTCTCGAGAATAATGACTATTTTTGGTTTTATGATTTCCATTTTGTACAGTTTTAATGCTCTAGCTGGTCCTCCATAGATCATACCAGTAGTGTCAATGAAGATTATGTCGCTTCTTTCTCTGAGAAACGAGATCATTTTACTAACTCCTACGATGCATGGTAAGAGATGGCCTTCCGGTGTTTTATCGCCTACGAAGTATCCATTTTTCATGGGAAGATCTGTTAGATCAATTAATTGTTTGGAAATCACTGCTGCGCCGATTACTCCGGGAGGACCTATTTTTGATTGCCCAATATCCGCGTCGCATATGCCTATCTTTAACCCCTTATTAACAAGAATATTTGTAGCTAATAGAATGAATGAGCTTTTGCCCACGTCTGTATAACCGAGAACGCTTATAATAAGAGGTTTCACTCGTTTAGCTTGCTCTTCTATAAGTGTAATGGTATGATACCATTCCTCAGGAAATAGTTCGTTGCTGATGTTAGATATTTCACAGCCATTTATTAGGAGTGTTGTATCTTCGAGAACTCTTGTTGGGAGAACTCGGCCTCTAGGAACTCTAACTTCTTTTTCAGCACCAATAATTGCTCCAAATATTTCCAGTAATCCCCCCCGGATAATTATAGAGCCGTCTGAAATACCGCGAATAAGGCATCTCTGCCCTTTTCTAAGCTTAGCTTCCACATTCTTGCACCCTTACGAGATAACGCCTTGTCTTACGAGAAACTCTCTACGCAACACATAAGAGTTCATGGATGGTACAACCTGCTAGCAATCTCTCTCATAGATAATCGCGGATATTACACATTTGTTTACGCTTCACACTACAAGATTACTCTGAATTATTGCTTAAGAAGAAGATAGAAGGATGGTGGGCCCGGGCGGATTTGAACCGCCGACCTCCCGGTGTCTGAGACTATCTAGACTCCGAAGCTATTTATGACACTTGACACTTATTATTTTTATCAGGTGAGGCCTCTTATCAGCCGGGCGCTCTAGCCAGGCTGAGCTACGGGCCCAAGTTTCATTTAGCTATTCTAATCATCTTTCTACTCGAATAAGTTTTTAAAAATTTTCTTGTGGATGATTCTGCATTATATATTCTATGTTTTTACCCAGCTATACTCAGTATTACTTACTTTTCTTCTTAACTAGTTGCACACCTATAATTAACGGGCAAATATTTAGTCATTGCTTTTCACTTGTTAATTTACTCGTAGTTTATTTTGCTATTCTTTAAGCTTTAAATATTCTGTCAAGGGATTAGATACCATATCCAGATTGCGAATTAGTTGTAGGTGTTCATTATGGGTAAAAAAGTAACCTTGACATTTCTAGTAAAGGGCGGAGAGGCTACACCCGGACCCCCAATAGGTCCTGCTCTTGGTCCATATGGTGTGCCTATTGGCAAAGTAGTAGCTGATATTAATAAAGCCACGAGTAACTGGAAAGGTTTAGTGGTTCCAGTTAAGGTGATTATTGATACGGCTGAGAGAACTTGGCAAATAGAGGTAGGAACTCCCTACACCTCAGCATTGATTTTGAAAGAACTCAGAAAAGAAAAAGGGTCTGGGCAAGCTGGTAAAGAAATCATTGGGGATCTTCCTCTTGAGAAAGTTGTAGAAATTGCTAAAATGAAAAAAGACAGTATGTATGTGAAGGATCTTCGAGGAGCCATTAAGAGTGTCCTAGGTACAATGGTTTCCATGGGTGTTACTTGCGAGGGCAGAGATCCTCGAGAGATTATACGCAATCTTGATGAATGGTTAAAAAAGAAAAATATAAAGCTTGAATGATATACTCATTATTTCACCCGAATCGTTTGGGTCTTGATTTGGGAGATGAACCGATGAATCTTTGAAAGGTGATTTAATATGTCTTTGCCCCCGTATGTGACTTGGGAAACCCCCAAAGAGCTTGCTGAAGAAGCATTAAAACTTTTAGAGGAAGTAAGAAAAGAGGGTGGAAAGGTAAGAAAGGGCGTTAATGAGACAACAAAAGCTGTGGAAAGGGGTCAAGCAAAGCTTGTGTATATCGCTATGGATGTAAATCCGCCAGAAATAGTCATGCACTTACCACCTTTATGCGAGGAAAGAGGTGTACCGTATCTTTTTGTGCCATCTAAAGCAGAACTAGGTAAAGCAGCTGGAATTGAAAGACCAGCCTCCTCTGCAGCCATAGTGGAACCTGGAAGAGTAGCTGAAAGACTTCAGCGAATAATTCAAAAGATTCGGGAACTAAGGCTCACTAAAAAATAGGCCTTAAATACTCTTTCTAGTTCTTCTTTTTCTTCAATTAGTAAGAGGTGTACGCGGTGCCAAAAGCGAAACGATCAAAAGAAACTAAAGAAGATGCAAAAGAGGATCAGGAATTCAGCGTTGAAGATATCGGTATCCCCGCGGTAGTAGAATATATTGTAGAGAGAATGGGTCGTGCTGGAGAAGTAATTCAAGTTCGTGCGAGAATACTTGAAGGACCAGATAAAGGAAGGATAATTACTCGTAACGTTAAGGGCCCTGTAAGGCCAGGAGATATTCTTATGCTTCGAGAAACAGAGAGGGAAGCTACAAGAATCAAAGCCCAGAGGAGGTAGAAAGATATGGTTAAATGTTCCTTTTGCGGAAAGGAGATCCCTCCAGGTACTGGTTTAATGTATGTTTTTAACTCTGGTAGAATTTTATGGTTCTGTTCCAAAAAGTGCAAAGTACATGCATTGGAGAGGAAACGTAGTCCAACTAAAGTCAAATGGACTAGGGCCTATAGATTAGCTCGTAAAAAAGCTAAAACATGATGAGTACTATTTTGCTAATCAGAAATTTTATTTACAGTTTTACTACCTTTTATTCTCTTCTAGTGACCTTGTAGTGTAAAGAACACTAGTAGTGCATACCCCATAACTAGCTATTTTCTTTTAGCCCTATTTTTAGGAGGTGAGGAAAAATGAAAAATGATGAAAAACAGCAAGCTCTTGAGAATGCTAAGAAAATTTTAATAAAAATTTCCCGCGATTTAAGTACTCCGAGAAATATTAGAAGAGCCGCCCGTAATGCTTTGCGGGAACTTGAAAACGAGGATTTGAGCCTAGCTTTAAGAGCCGCAAATGCTATAGATATTCTTCAGGAAATCACTGATGATCCTCAGATTCCTCCTTTCGCAAGAACAGCTATTCTTGAGGCAATTTCTCTTCTGGATATGGTAGCGAAGGAATGAAGAACGAGAGAAATGAATAACACAGATAATACTTGGCAAACTTTTTCTTAAAAATTAAAATTAATTTTTATTCCCGAACTTCCGAGATTCCTAGCTTTTCCTTAGTCATTCTGGCTAGATTCTCAAGCTCGGCTTTATAGATTTCTGGAAAGACTCTATACAGCATGGCTAGACGAGCTGCTTCTTGGAAAACTCTCTTAACTCCTTTTCCATCGATAGCTATTGTTCTAAAGACTGGAAGTGGTCTGTCTATTCTTAAAGTTCTAAGAAGAACTGTTTCGGGTAATGCATCTGGCAAATCTCTTTTATTTAATGCAATAACTACTGGGATTTCACCCCATTTTTTACCAAGAAACTCTCGTAACTCGTTGATACTGTAAACGTTCTCATTTATGGCCTCGGGGTCACTATCAGCTACGAATACTACCGCATCGGCTCCCTCCAGGATAACTCTTCTTTGACGCTTATGTCTCTTCTGACCCGGTACGGTGTATACATCAAACAATACTTTCCCTTTCGTTAATAGTGGCATATAATCAAAGTATAGAGTTCTGCCCGATGGGTCTTCTACAGAATGTATTCTTCCTTTTTTTAACCCTAGGATTCTATTATATAACGCTTTAACCATAGTTGTTTTTCCGGCCATCGAGGGGCCATAGAAAACAATTTTAAACCGATAGTAACCATGTCTGTCCTTATATACCATCTAGCTGTAACCTCCGCTCAGCCTTAATTCTATATCGTTAGCTAAGTATGGTAATTCAATATAATATTAAATATCAATTTTCTGCAGCATATGATAAAATGATTACACTACCGGAGAGACACCTCTATCTTTATTATTTAACCTCTTATGATTTATTGGAGGGATCGGCACCTAATCTTGCTTTGTGTTACTTTGTACTTAATTCTCCCTATTTTCTTTCCTTCACTATATTAACTTATTATAAATTATTTTTAAAGAATGCGGGGCGCCAGTAGGTAAACTAATTCTGTTCCTCCACCTACCATGAAAGTCATCTTAAGTGGCATGTTCTTAGAATACTCTATTCTAACGACATCTGCTACCTTAGCGGCTCTTATGAATTTTCTAAGGAAGTCTAATGAGTATAAGGCCTCTGCATCATTTTTTATCTCGTATTGGACAACAGTGTCCTCTCGTTCTAAGGGTGCTACATATTCATAAAATCCACCTGTTTCGCTCTCAGCGATAAAACGCATTTCTTTTGTATCACTCGTAGTAACTAATCGTAGATCCTCTCCCACAACTTTAGCATCTGAGATTATGTCATTGAGGAAACTAGCAGGGGCGAACTCTACTAGTACGTCATACTGTAACTCCTTAACGTTTATCCTAGCTTCTTCAGGGATCTCTATAATTGGTAATGCGAAAGTCCTTTGTAATGATCGTTCGTCAAGGGTCCCCCTGAAGAAAGTGATTGCAAAGAATTGTCTATTTCTTTCCTTTCTGAGAGATAGTAATATGCTATCCTTTGCCTTTCCTCGTTGGAAAACTTTTTTCAACTCTCCAAAATTTACACCAATAACTATTGTGTCTCCATCCTCTGGGGGTTCAAAATCGTACTTGTGAAAAACATTAGCCGGCATTTTTAATATAACCATGGCCACTCTTGATTCATCAATTGCAGAGAATTCGATACCATCTTCTCGAACATAGAAATTGCCCTCACTAATGACACCAGATATTGCCGCGATAATCTCTCTTAGCGTTTTCGCTTCATCATAAGCAGCTTCCCATCTCATCTCTATTCACCGGTACATGATAATATTAACTAAACACTGATCCAAATAAAGAGATAGAAAGATAAACATTAAACTTTTTTGGAGACTCTACACTAATCACCAGAAGATAGACACTAAAAGAACAAAGATATAGGGAGATATTATTAATGGAATATGCTCGTAAAGGTACCTTATTGTTTATCCTTCTTAATAGGTGGTGAGATAAGTTTGAAAGCTTTGATTTCGAGAGCCCAGAAAAATATGAAATAGCCTTACCTCCTTAGGTGCTTCTTTTTTCTCCCAATAGTTATCAGGTTGATTAGAAATTAGTGCCCGCCCCCGAGGTTTCCGTGTTCGGAATGGGAACGGGCGTGGCCCCTCCCCTGTGGCCGCGTCCCCCAGAGGGAGACGCAGCAAGGGCCTTTCCCGCGCCCTCGCGGAGCGCGGTACTCGGTCCCTCGTGGGAGGGCTTAGCTTCCGGCCTCGGGGGCGGGTTCGCCTGCCAACATCATCCATTACTACAGCTCATTCATTTTTAAATTTTATTCTTCTTTTTATTCCTCAATCCAAATTACTGCTTGATTAGTGAAGGACTGCTGAAATCTCAGCCTGCCCATCGTCGCTCATCAATTCGCTCAAGGATGAATTCATCATCGATGCCTTGTTAAAAAATCTCTTCTACGAGTTAATGTCTTATAGGGCTGTAATTGTTTATATGAATTTCTTAACTCTAGCTAATCTCGGGAACGGTAAAGTGTCTCGAATATGATCTAATTTTAGTATCCACATAAGCAGTCTTTCAATACCTAATCCGAAACCACTATGAGGAACGCTTCCGTATCTTCTTAGATCTAGATACCAATCATAATCCCTCGGATCGAATCCTTCAGCTTTTATCCTTTCGATTAAAACATCTGCGTTATCTTCTCTTTGACTACCGCCTATTATCTCCCCGTAACCTTCAGGAGCCAATAGATCTGCTGATAAACTTATCTCTGGTCTTTTCTCGTCAACCTTAACGTAGAAGGCTTTAAGATGCGTGGGAAAATGCGTTAAGAAGAACCATTCTCCAATCTCTTCTGAAAGTATCTTTTCTTCATCTCCTCCAATATCATCTCCCCATTTTATTTTCATACCTTTGGATTGCAGAATCTCTATTGCCTCATCATATTTTACTCTTTTAAACGGTGGTTTTACTTCTTCTAAGGAATCCAATGAGCCCCTAAATTCCTGAATTATTTTCGAGACTACATCATTTTCAAGCAGTTTCTGGATGATGAGGTAGATAAGCTCCTCTTCTACCTTTAAAATATTTTCGAGATCATACCAAGCAGCTTCAGCTTCAAGGTGCCAATATTCTGCTAAGTGCCTTCTAGTTCTCGATTTTTCGGCTCGGAAAGAGGGAGTAAGACTCCAGACTTTTCCCAAAGAGAATATCATAACCTCCAGATATAGCTGGGCTGATTGTGAAAGATAGACCTTTGAATTGTCGAAATAATTGACGGAGAATAGCGTTGCACCTCCTTCACATGCTGTACTGACTAGAATCGGTGGGGAGACTTCATACCAACCATTTTTTCGGAAATATTCTCGTGCTGCATGTAATAATGCGTCTCGTACGACCCATATTTTGGTATATCTGAGAGAGCGAATCGCTAGATGCCTCCATCGCATAAGGACACCGGGCGGTTGTTCTTTTTTCCCCAAGGGGTATGGAGACTCGGCCACACTCGTAATCTCTAAGTCTTTTACTATGAGCTCCTCTCCTCCGGGAGCTCTAGGATTCTTGACTAATTCACCCCTTACAACAACTGATGATTCCTGTGAAACACGCTCTAGAAGATTCCACTTATTATCTGGTAACACACCTTTTTTGGTGACAGCCTGGAGGATTCTCCATGGAAAATCGGTAGTCCTCATATCTAAGAAGATTATTTTACCATGTTCCCTCTTCTTTACAACCCACCCTTTAAATTCTAGCAATTTATCTGTGCTCGTCATCTTAAATACCGCATGTAAAATCATACTTGCCTTGCTGTTTAATGTGTAACTAAACCAACTCAAACAATTCCACTATCATGTTAAAGTTAGGTAGTAGTTTATGTTTAAGCATATTTATGACATCTTCTTAAAAGATGATTAACCAATTATCATACTTGACAACGTTATAAACGATAGGTGTCTCTCTTGTTAATAGAAGTTAGCTGGCTTGGTCGCGGTGGTCAAGGCGCTGTAACAGCTTCTCGGCTTCTTGCTAAAGCATTAGTTAAGGAAAACTTATGGGCTCAATCAATAGTCTTCTTTGGTGCAGAAAGAAGAGGTGCTCCGGTATACGCTTATAATAGGATATCTGATAAATACATAAAGTACCATCATTTCGTGCACAATCCGGATGTAGCCATAGTATTTGATGAAAGCTTGCTCAAAATAACGAACATCCTTGACCAAATAAAAGAGTCTGGTACCCTAATTCTTAACTCCACTCGAGTCCCAGAAGATCTTATTGGCAATAGAAAGAAGCTAAAAATAGCCATCGTTAATGCAACGGATATAGCATTGGAATTAGAGTTAACAGTTGCGGGGATACCTGTGGTCAATACTGCGATGATCGGAGCCTTTGCTAAGGTCATGAATATTCCATCGATAGATGCGGTAGTTGAAACAATAAAGGAAACGTGGCCAGGTAAAATGGGAGAGTTAAATGCTAAAGCAGCTAGATATGCTTACGAAAAAACAGAAGTTGTTCGTAATCTAGACTAATGAGATTTGGAGGTATTGTAAATGAGCCAGCCTCATTTGTTATTACCAATCTCTCGTCCCAAAATAGGTGCAGGCGGGAAAACGGGAAGTTGGCGTGTTTTTAAGCCAATAATTGATAAAGAAAAATGCACTAAGTGCTATCAGTGCTGGATGTTTTGTCCCGAAGGAGCTATAATAGTAGGTAAAAGAGGCGATTACCCAAAAATAAACTATGACTACTGTAAGGGTTGCTTAATTTGCTACGATGTATGTCCCGTTAAAGCAATTTCTAAAGAGAAGGAGGAGTAAAAATGGCACGAACTGATGTGATTACTGGTAATGATGCAGCTGCTTGGGGAGCCCGTTTAAGCAGAGTAGAAGTAATTGCTGCCTATCCCATTACTCCACAAACAACCATAGTTGAGACATTATCAAAATGGGTTGATACGGGGGAAATGAAGGCTAAGTTTATAACTGTAGAGTCCGAGCATTCCGCAATGGCCGCAGTTATAGGAGCCAGTGCAGCGGGAGCAAGAGCATTTACGGCAACATCGAGCCAGGGTTTCTTCTATATGTTCGAAATGGTGAGCTGGGCCGTCGGAGCTAGAGTACCCGTTGTCATGGCACTGGTTAATAGAGCTATGGGACCCCCTTGGAATATATGGGCGGATTGGAATGATGCCTTAGCAGCTCGTGATCTTGGATGGATAATGTTCTTCGCATCCAATAACCAAGAAGTCCTTGACACTATTATCCAAGCTTATAAAATAGCGGAAAATAGAGATGTACTATTGCCAGCAATGGTTTGCTTAGAAGGTTTCGTTTTAAGTCATACAACGATGCCCGTGATAATCCATGATCAAGAAAAAGTGGACGAGTTCCTCCCCTCCTATAATCCTCCCCACTACGTGGTAAATCCCAAGGTCTCAGAACCAATAACTTACGGTAATATCCTTTTCCCATGGGATTATGTAAAAGTACGTATGGCTATACAAAAAGCTATGGACAACGCTGTAAATGTTATTAGGAAGGTTTCAAGAGAATTCAAGGAAATCTTTGGACAATGGCACGGAGATCTCATAAAGGAATACCGCACAGATGATGCGGAGTATTTGATTGTTTCAATGGGAAGCGTGGCAGAAGAGGCAGAGACCGTTGTGGATAAATTGCGGGAGAAAGGTCTGAAAGTTGGTGCTCTTAAAGTTCGTGTATTCAGACCATTTCCAAAACAAGATATAGCAAGAGTTGCCGATGGTGTATCAAAGGTATTCGTAGTTGATAGAGATATCTCCTTTGGGTACGGAGGAATATTAGCTGGTGAGACAAAAGCAGTTCTTCACGAAGCAAAAATCGACACTCCAGTCAAAGAAATAATCCTTGGTATTGGCGGCGATGAAATCCTCCCAGAACACATTGAGAAAGTAGTATTAGAGAATAGATAGTTTGGTGATAAAGATGGCAAAAAACATATTGGGTGAAGTTATAGAAGCTGGGGAATATCTTCTTCCAGGCCATACAGCTTGTCCTGGTTGTGGATCTGCATTAGCTTTAAGATGGGTTCTTAAAGCACTTGGTAAGGACACAATCCTTGTTATCCCGGCGAGCTGCTCTAGCGTGTATCAAGGAATATATCCATCATCTGCAATAAATGTATTCGTATTCAACGTAGCCTTTGCCTCTGCAGCTGCTGTCGCTTCGGGTATTTCGCAAGCGCTGGAAGCAAGAAACTTTAAAGATGTACATGTTGTTGTATGGGGAGGAGACGGGGGACTAGTAGATATAGGATTTGCTACTGTTAGTGGAGCAGCTGAGAGAAATGAGAATATTCTCGTAATCTGTTATGATAATGAGGCTTATATGAATACTGGTATTCAACGTTCAGGTAGTACTCCACCAGGTGCAATAACTACTACGACTCCGCTAGGAAAAATTGTGGGTTTCAAGAAACCAGCTCCATTTATATGGCTTCTCCATGGTATCCCATATGTTGCCACTGCTAGTGTTGCGTATCCTCTAGATCTCTACCAAAAGGTCAAAAAAGCTGCTAAGATAAAAGGCTTTAAGTACATCCACATCTTTTCACCATGTCCACCAGGATGGCGCTTTGACGACTCAAAAACGGTTAGTGTTGCGCGATTAGCTGTCGAAACTGGTTATTGGATATTGTGGGAAGCTGAGAGAGTAAATGGAAAACTGAGATTTACACTCTCTCCGCCCTCAAAACCTTACCTAGATCCGTCAAAACGCAAACCAATAGAAGAATTCCTCAGATTGCAAAAACGCTTCTCACAATTTACAGAAGATAGCATAAAGCGTATCAAGGAGTTCATAGACTTTCAGTGGTCCCTAGTGAAAAAGTTCTTAGGTGAGGAATAGCCATAAGTAAGTTTTGGGATACCATACCCCCATTTCGCTTACAATTTATTTTTTTCGGTGTTTTAATGTCGAATTTTTTATTTGGACTCGTCTTCTCAAAGAAAGATCCGGTAAGTATGAACACCTTTAGAACACTTAGAGAATTTGTAAGTGATATCAGCTCTTGCGACGAGATACAAAAACTTAGTTCAATAGATTATGATCTATTTATCTCAAAAGAATTAAATGCTCTCCTTATCGTGACTTCAGAAGATCTCATATATGCCGAGAATGTTAATAGCTTCAGGTGGTATGTGAATAGGTTTATCTTCGTTAGTCGTCATGAATCATCATCTCATCTACCTAGTCTACTCACTCACTTTCCAGGTAATTGGTTAAGAGAAAATCCTCTCGGCGGAAATCCAGAAGAGCTTGGAGTAGCGGATCCTATATTTGAAAAAACGTATTTTCAGATGTTGCTAGAAACCGTTGAGGAATTCAACCTAGATGATAAATATCATGTCAGTTTAGAAGCTACTCATCATGGTCCTACATCCATAGAAAAGCCAGTCACATTTATAGAAATTGGCAGTAGTCCCCAAGAGTGGAACGATCAAAAAGCGATCAAGACTCTTATTGAATCCCTAATAAAGACCTTGAAAACACTTTCTTGTAGTAACGTAAAGTATACAAAAGTAGCTGTGGGTTTCGGAGGCCCTCATTACGCCCCTACCTTTACGAAAATAGTTTCTCAAACAGACATCGCTATAGCACATATAGCATCAAGATACGTGATAGATAAGGCAACAGATACTATTCTCTTAAATGCTTTAGAGAAATCCTATACAAAACCCACGATGATTTTGTTAGATTGGAAAGGACTAAGAAAAAGCCAGCGTGATCGATTACTAAGAATATTCTCCAACACCAATCTTGAAATTCTAAAAACAAAGGCCTTGCTCTGAATTAGTGTTATTTTCTTAATTCCATAAACCATCCTTAGCTTATACTTTTCTAGTTTCTTAAGTGCATCTGAGTTAATAAGAATGAAAAATCCCAGCTCTTAACTATAAAAGTTTCGTCAAGAATGAGCCATAAATCTTAGATAAGGTTTTTAGGTGGCGGAAATGCCTGATTTTCAACTTCTTTGTTGCTTTTTCTTTAGTTCTATCATTTTCGCTTGGATATAGTCAAAAATTACTTTTGCTAAAAAGTTGAATGCTTTGTCGATGTTTTCGCCAGTTTTTGCTGAAGTTTCTATATAGGGGATTGTAACTCCCACTTGTCTACTAGCAAGTTCGGCATATTTATAACCAGCTTCTGACGGAACTACGTCCTTTGCGGATCCTCTTAGATCTATCTTATTACCAATAAGAACAAAGGGCCACATCCCCCCAGCATGTCTCCAGAATTCGCTTATCCATTTCGGCACATTATAGTATGTCTTAGGATTAGTTACATCAAAGACAACAAGAGCTGCTCTAGCGCCCTTGTAATAGAGTGGACGTACTTGGTCGAAAGTTGGTTGGCCCGCTAGATCCCATAAGAACCAGTTGATAATGACTTCACCGACCCGCTCATCATAATATCTCTGAGACTTTATGTAAAAGTCAGCACCGATTGTCTTTTTGTACTCATGTATAAAACTTTTTCCTAAGAATCTACGCGCGATAGAAGTTTTTCCTACTCCACCATCCCCTATCAAGACAACCTTTATCTGTACTGCTTTAGGAGATGCTTTTCTTTTTGTTATATCAGACATTTAATAGCCACCATTATACTGGATTTTTTTCATGAACTAATGATGATGTTCCTTTTTCTATTTTTAAAGTAATCACTTAAACTTTCTCATTGACAAGCATTTTTTATCAGCTCTATTCGAAATTAAAAAGTATTATGGTTGAAAGTTCTTTGCAAAAACTAACTATAAAGAGCCCTATTGGATATACAAGAAATTATCCCCATTTTACAACCATCACAATTTTTATCTGGTATTCTTGATTACATTAATGATACGCTAGTATCCCATAGATAATCCACTAGAATATATTAGTACGGCTGTGTTTCTTTTTTAACATTAGTAACACGCGGGCGTGTAAGGCGTTAACTATGCTTGAGTCAGATAATTCCGACTCCTCCATTATAAATGAAAATAATGAAAATTATGAAAAATGCCCTAACTGCGGATCCACTAACCTAAGTCTTGATAATAATGGAATGTTAGTTTGTTACAATTGTGGTTACGTGATAGAGAATATTATTTTAAGTAGTGAATACGAGAAGCGAATTTTCAGTTCTGAAGATACTATTTTTTCATCACGAATCACACCTCCTACCGATCCTCTATTGAAACATTCCCGTATGGAATTATTACGAATGATTCAGAAAGAAGATAAAGAGCTGCTCTCTTATGAGCCCTCAGAGACCAGACTTAAAAGAAAACTTGAGGGCGTTATGATTGAAGTCTGCAAAAATCTGCATTTACCATCATCTACGTTCAAAACTGCTCTAAACATGCTTATAAAGTATGCTCAAAGATACAGTATAAGAGAAAAGAAGCTAAAAGCCTTTGTAGCTGCTGCGCTCTACGTAGCTGCTCGTCAGACCGGTCATCCACAGCCTATAGATAAGATTCTTAAGAAGACCGGATTAAGCAAGAAAGAGTTCTCTAAAGCATTTAAATTGCTAAGAGAGCGATTAAAGCTTCACTTAGCTCCTATAAGTCCAGAACAATACGTAATATCTTTTGGAAAAGAGTTAGGTCTATCGGGTAAAGCTATAAAATTAGCAATAAAGATTTTGAAACATGCCTATGAATATGGTTTAACAATAGGGAAAGATCCAGCTGGTCTTGCAGCTGCTTCTCTCTTCGCTGCTTCTATCGCGACTGGCGAGCATAGAAGCCAGAGGAGGATAGCGGAGATAGCCTCTATTACAGAGGTTACGGTGAGAACCCGATACAAGGAGTTGAAAAAATACATTACACAACTTAGTATATTGTAAGAACTATGAGGCATATTTATATAAGTATTTAATATTATTGACAAACAAGATCTTCAAACAAGCGAAGAACTAGAGATTTATTGATACCTATCATCGAGGTTTTGTTTTAATTCTCGTCTAATGACGACTTCGAGGCGAGAAAAATTGTTAGGAAAAGATAAGGAAGAGCACCCATTTGAATTCAAAATTGAGAACTGCGTTGGTTCGGCAAATTTAGGCATTACAATCGATCTACAAGAACTTTATAAAAGACTTCTAAAACTTCAGACAGAAATGCGTGAGACTGTAAGAGACACAGAAATGACTGAGGAGTGGCCGTTCTTAGTTAGACATCAGCCAAGAGAATTCCCCGGACTAATTCTTAAGCTTCGATATAAGGTTCGGGCTAGCTTGTTAATTTTTAGCTCGGGTAATATTGTCATCACTGGCGCAAAAAGTAAAGAGGAGATAGAGAAGGTTGCTGAGATAATTGTTAATCTATTAAGAAGAGCTGGCTTTAACATTGAAAGAAAACCTAATATTGAATTACAAAATATAGTAGCTAGTGCGGATCTTAAAAAACCCATTAATCTTGAGTTAGTAGCCATGCTCGGAGGAGAAAACGTCGCTTACGAACCCGAAATTTTTCCTGGTCTCATTTATAGAATTGAAGAACCTAAAGTGGTCTTACTCCTATTTAGGTCGGGTAAAGTAGTTTGTACTGGTGCAAAATCTCGAGAGATGATTATTGAAGCTTTAAAGATCATTGATGAAAGATTAAGAGAAATGAATGCTTATGTTGAAGAGCTTGGTTTCTGACCTTTTCTTTTTAAATAATATTTCAACCCTGCTTCTGGAATTTTTCTGATCCATTTAGCAACAAGATACTTTTTATCTCTCCACCATCTCCCGACCCCATAAGTTATTACGAAATCGCCTTCTGCAATAGAGTGTATGTTTGTTTTATCATATAGCTCTCTGTAAATCACAACTTCTATTATTTTATCAGGGATATCCAAATCTTCCAATATTACGGATGTCCCATCCTCCGATCTTACAATTTGTTTTACGCGTCCAATGATCTTAAGCGTTCTTGAGAAAGATTTTCGAGGGTCAAGATAGGTAAACTCATAAGGAGTTAGAAGAGGAGACGCACTCATCGTTACCACGTATCATCACAACGCACTAGATGATAACATAAGTGTAAAGAATAAATAGGTACTATAGAGAAGTAATTGTCTTCTCTATTATCTTTATCACTTTAGGTTTCACACTATCAAAAATTTGAAGAACCTCTTCATGAGAAACTCTGTCCTGAAGTCCTGCAGCATAATTTGTCACAATACATATTGTCGCATAGCAAATTTCTAGCTCTTTAAACAAAAAAACTTCTGGCACCCCGGTCATTCCAACGAGATCCCCTCCAATCATCGCAAAAAATCTTATCTCAGCTGGTGTCTCAAACCGAGGCCCTTCTGTACACACGTAAGTTCCCCCATCAAAAATTTCAACCCCAAGTTCTTTAGCTGCTGAAATAATTTTCTTGCGTAGAAATTCACAATAGGGTTCAGTTACATCCGTATGGACTACTCCTTTCTTCTTTCTACCGTCAGGAAACTCTATTTCAAACTCACCATCAAAGAAGGTATATATTCTAGATTTTGTAAAATCAATTACTTGATTTGGTACCACTAGGGATCCTGGAGGAAAGTCTTTTCTAATGGATCCCACAGCATTGGTAGCAATCACGTATTTTACTCCTAATTTGAACATAGCATATGCGTTTGCCCGATAATTGATTTTATGTGGCGGAAGCTTATGGCCCTTTCCATGCCTAGCAATAAAAGCAACTCTTTTAGATCCGATGTTTCCCACTACAACATTTACAGAGCCGAAAGGGGTCTTAACCAAAACCTCTTTCATAGATTCTAGAGAAAAGAACTCATAAAAGCCGGAGCCGCCTATCACTCCTACATCTATTCGTGTGCTCATGTAGACCCCCAAATTATTGCCTTATCACTAAATGATTCTTAACAGGTTGATAAAAACTTTTAAGTGCAAACTTGGCAATTGATTAAAGCATAACGATTATCAGAAAATTGGTGTCGAGAATGGGAAAAAGAGCAAAAGTTGAGATTCCTAAAGAATTACTAGAAAAGTTGACAAAGCCGAAAGAATATAGACATTTGTTAAGATTAGTGCATGTGGATGTGCGGGGGGATATTCCATTATACTACGCTTTAACTCAGGTGAAAGGGATAGGTCCTGCATTAGCGAATGCTATTATAAAAGTGTTAAACCTTGATCCTAACATGCCAATTGGTTTTTTGAGTGATGAACAAATAAAAATGATTGAAGATGTAGCTAGAAATCCTACAAAGTATGGCATACCTGGTTGGCTTGTGAATAGACCGCGAGATCCTCAAACTGGAGAAAATCTTCATTATATTGGTCCAGATTTAGTTTTAAGAATACGACAGGACATTGAATTAATGAAGCAGATCAAATGTTGGAAAGGAATTAGACACGCTTTAGGTCTTAAAGTGAGAGGTCAGAGAACTAGAACTACTGGAAGAAAAGGTTTGACTGTAGGTGTGTCTAAGAGGAAATAGAGGTGAAACATTATGGGCGATCCCAAAAAGCCTCGAAAAAAATATGAAACTCCCTCGCATCCATGGCAAAAAGATAGATTAATTGAAGAATTAAGACTTGTTGGGCAATACGGTTTGCGAAATAAGAGAGAATTATGGAAATTTAAGACAATGCTTTCCGAGATTCGAGGAAGAGCTAGACAGCTCTTAGCAGTTCCATCAGAAGAAAGAAAAGTTCAGGAAAAAGCGTTAATTCGCCGGCTATACGAGATGGGTATATTAGATGAAGATGCCACACTCGATGATATTTTAAGCTTAACTGTGGAGGATCTATTGAAGAGAAGACTCCAAACAGTAGTTTATGAGTTAGGAATTGCACGTACAATACATCAAGCAAGACAAATGATCGTTCATCGTCATATAACAGTAAACGGTAGAATAGTTACCTCTCCGAGCTATATTGTTAAGAGACACGATATTGTGGCTTTGCATCCTGGATCCCCATATAACAAACTATTAAGGGAAGCACAACAAACTCTAGAAGAATTAGAAAGCCAAGCTGAGGGAGCATAAGATATTTTGAATAAAAGAAGACGCGACGAGGTGATAAGATATGTCAAGTACTAAAGAAGATCCTCTAAAGATAGGTATTGTTTACATTTACGCAAGCAAGAATAATACGATAGTTCACATAACGGACGCGACAGGCGCTGAAACGATATCTAGAAAAAGTGGTGGTATGTTTACAGATGCTGATAGAAACAAGCCCACTCCTTGGGTTGCCATGCTAGTAGCTAAGGCAGCGGCAGAAGAAGCGCGAGCCGCTGGTATTACGCGAGTTATTGTTAGGGTTAGAGGTATTGGAGGGAATAGATCCCCTCAACCAAATAACAGGGCAGCTAGTGCTGCTATTAAAGCTCTCGTGAGAGCAGGGTTAAGAATTATATCAATTGAAGATGTCACACCGATACCTCATGATAGCATCCGTAAACCTGGAGGTAGGAGAGGTAGAAGAGTCTAATGGGTGATCATAATATGAGTAGTAGGGGGCGTTTAAGAAGAAAAAGAAAATTCTGGATAACAGTCTACGCGCCAGAATTGCTTGGTGGTACAAACAGACCTTTAGCTAAGGTTCTTTGCTCAGAACCAGAGGATTTAATCAATAGAATCGTATTGGTGAAAGGTATCGAGTTTACAAAGGATTTTGAGGATAGAGGAATGAACCTATATTTCAGAATTGTCAAGGTAACCCCTAGCGGTGCATTTACTACGTTAATAGGACATGACTATGTTCGAGAAGTGATATCATCAAAGGTCAGACGGAGAATGTCACGTGTAGAAATAATAACCCATGTTTATACGAAAGATGGACACAGAGTGAAAGTAAGTATACTAGCTATGACTGCTCATAGATGCAAAGAAATCCATAAGAAATTGATTAGAAAAATCTTTGAGGAATTCCTTATTACAAAGGCGAAAGAATATAGTTACGAAGAATTCATTTATCACCTAGCCATTGCTAAGACGTGGCATGCAGAAATGATAAGACTAGCGCATAAGATTTACCCATTGAGAGAATTCTTAATCTATAAAAGTCGGGCTGAGACGGTTATAGTCCCGAGTGATGAAATAGAAAAAGCTGTCGAACAAAAAGAAGAGATAGGGAGAAGGGCCGAAACGTTTACTGCGAGGAGATAATCTTTACCCTTTTTTAGCTAATATTATCTCTATTGTGCTTATTCTATCAATTCTACCTTCTGGATTTTTAACAGTACTAGTACCGATTTTCACAGATTCTATTTCTACTAAATTCTTCAGGTATCTGGTTCTCAGGATTTCGGCTACATCTACAGCTCTGCTAATTCCAGCACCTCGTGCACATATCCTAATCTTCTTTGTATCCTTATTCATAATCATACTCATTGCTGTTACAATATAATTCATAAGACCCTTGCGACCAATAAATATCGTTGGGATTTCCTCAGCTCTCATCAAACCAGAACACCTCCGAAACACGCATGGATATTATTTTTCGCCTAAGTCTGATAATCCAAGACGTGTGGATCGCACGCATAGAAGATATGTTAAATAGAGATACAAATAGGTTTTGCTATAATAAAAAGTTGAATCCAATATGCTTCTCACGCTGTATACTTGGCCTTTTTAATTATTTATTCTATTCTTCTAATCAATCCCCGCCTATTAATCTCCTAGCACCGTCTTTGCTGATGATTACTGTATCTTCTGCTTGAGCTACAAAGCTGTTCTCTTTCTCTACAAGGACTGGATATGATATTAGAATACCCGTCATGTCCAATGCTGCTAGGCCTATTCGAATATCTTCTTTTCTAAATTTTTTAAGTAACCATCTTGTAGTAAAGGGCAACCCCTTTCTATTATTGTAAACATACCTGAGAATCTCTCGTGCTATCCTTATATGCAACGGCAGTCGGCGAGGAATTTCAGGCAATATACTATATATCCGCACATCATCGGAAGCTCTTGCATACCCCTCTCCATTTGTCACAAAAATCTCTACAGCATAGACTTCCTTTTCCTCTATGCGCCCTGGGCTTCTGACGATTGAGGACGTGGGAACTTCTTTCTCTCCATGTAATACATATTGATCGAGAAGATGACCATTGAGATTTCGAATGACTTTAAACCCACTTTCCTTTACCGTATCTTCTATAATCCCTCCTATATGTGATAGTTCAACTCCTGGTTTCATTGACTCAATAGCCTTATTGAGTGCCTCTTTGGCAATTCTAATCATTTCCATTTTCTCATCGTCATCACCAAAGTAGAATGTTAATGCTCTGTCAACAGGGTAACCATCAACATGTACTCCAAAGTCTATTTTTACCAACATCTCTTCGGTTATTTCTGTCGTCTCTTCGGGTAATGGTGTATAATGAGCGGCTACATTATTAATGCAAACGTTAACTGGAAACGCTGGATGACCTCCCCTGCTCCTTATCTCCTCTTCTATTTTCTCGGCTATATCCAATATTCTTTGTCCCGGTTGGATAATGTTTGCGATAACTTCTTTCTCTACGCTTTTTGCGATTTCAGCAGCTTTGATGTATTTTTTTAATGCCTCTTCGCGGTTCTCTGGAGTATTTTCCAAAATTCTCACCGATAGTTTACTCTCTCGCTCTCTTCAAGGACACTATCTTCGGTTTTCCAAGCATTATCCAGTACTCAACATAAGTTCCTGGCTCAATTTTACTTCTGAGATTCTCATCGTCTGGCATTCTCATTTCTATAACTTCATATGTCTCACTATCCATAACTTCCACGGTATCCCCCATCACGTTTATCACTTGTCCTTCGCGCTTTGAAATAACAGGTATAGGTATCTTGTCGCTCACCGGCTTAATAATCGTTCTTTTTACTCCATCAAATATTCCTACAGCAACTATTCTTGCCTTGGCACTACCATGCTTGCCAGGTTTACTCTTCGATATTGAAACAACTTTGCTTGGTTCTCCATCCACGACAATATAGTGTCCTTCCTTTATCTTAGAGACGGGCACGTATTTAACATCACCAGATATTTCCTCTGCCATACTACTCACCAATTTTTTGATCTCTTAATAAGGCTTTCCTTAACCACTTATTTGAATATTCGGGATAGAGACTTTATTACCCATTAAGTTTTACAATAATGTTTTCAAGAATAATTAGGGAAGACACTTTTTGTCAGAGCTTATTCGTTAATGTCATCTAAAGAAAACAAAAGTTTATAAATGCTTCAAGAAGTCTATCAACATACTCAATGCTATGTTTTTTAGTTCACAATCTATAAAACGAGGCCCCCGTATGGTTAAGTTTTGCCCTAAATGCGGATCAATAATGAGTATAAAGAAAGAAAATAACAAGCTTTTCGCCTATTGTAATGTATGTGGCTTTTCCACAGAGATTACTAAAAACAAAAAAGAGAGAGTAACTGGCCTTACACCATCAGAAATTCGAGAGGAAACAGCCGTTAAACAAGGAATAATTAAGGAGAGACCTGCTAAGAAAGTTTCGATAGACGAAGATACAATAAAGGAAGCATTAGAACTCTTAAGCTCCTCTGAATCAGATTAAACATTCTTGGAAGTGTACTAAAAAATGATGTTGACTCGATGTTATGCCTGTCTTTATAAATTATAACTCATTATAACTCATTCTTTTTAGTAAGTCACATTTTTATTCCATCGACGCCACCTATTAAACAAAAAAGTTTCATGCCTCTGGGAGATGCCTTAATGCACTTTAATAAAGAGAAAGTACATAGAGAACCACAATTTATCTATCATGATAAGATAACTCAGTTCTATTCTGAGCTTTTTAAGAGATGGTATACTGATGATAGAAACCTAAAAGATCTTATAATTTCTTCAATTCTCGTTAGGGACTCAAAAGTCTTATTAATAGGACCTCCCGAGGCTGGAAAAACTACTCTTATCCGTCTTATAGCTAAAGGCTTATCTAAAAAATCTAATAATCCAAGCAATGGTGAGGAAATAATATATGCCAAAGTCATTGGTGCACCCGAGAAAACCCTTCAAAAAGTTTTAGTCACTACCAATATTACTAAGCTTCTCCGCGAAGGAGAGGAAGAATTCATAGTTAGGCCTATCGTTAAAGCACGCGTAAAATTCATCAACGAGATAAACCGATTTAGTAAAGCTGTACAGGACGCTCTGCTTTCATTATTAGAAGAAAAAGAAATCGAGTATGGAGGCATAAAGTTTACTACTCCCTCATTCATCGCTTATGCAGATATGAACCCTTATCGGGGAGAGATTGATAGAGCTCTCCAAACGCGTTTCATGGTTTCTGCTTATGTCCCCCTAATATCACTACCAGGTTCAATAAAGGTCACACAACAAATGTTCCAAACAGAGAAGGAAGTTCGCGATTTAGTAGAAACAATGCCTGAAATCTTATCTATTGATGAACTAGAAAAAATCTGGCGCGATACAGAGAAAGTAGCTATTCCTTTTACTGTTTCTCTTTTCGCCCACATGCTATTATGGGCTTTTAGGGCTTGCAAATTTGACAAATCTCGAATAATTCCAGGTTATCTCCGCTTGGCTTGTGCTCAGTGCGAATATAACAACGAGATCTGTTCTCACATTCTTATACCTCCCGGAGAAAGAGCAATAATATCTGCTCTGTTATTTGCAAAGGCTCGCGCTTGGTTTTACAAACGTAAAAGAATTACTTACGACGACGTAATTTGGATTATGCCTTGGGTTGTTGCACATAGAATAGAGTTAGTAGCATCAATAAAAGCAGAGGTACCAAATCCTTGGGAATGGAGTAAAAACGCGGTAAGAACGTTAATAGAGACAAAGTGGCACTCACACGAAAACGGAAAAGAAACTTTTGGTGTATGGGCGAAAGGACTTGCACTAGCTTCTCTGGCGTTAGGTGCTGACTTAGACCACTTACTTAACACAGTCTTAGAGATGTATTACCCCGAACTTCTACGTAATAGTGATGGATTTAAGGCACTAAAAGAACTGAGAAGCTTAGCTTATGGGGAAAAAGACGGGCGAGGCGATTTAGTTCTACAGGAATTATATAAGTTGCTGAAAGAAAAATATACTGAACGCTCTAGAAAAATGCTTGCAGAAATAGAACCAAAAGCTATTGCAATAGCTTCTAAGGAGAATGTGGAGCTTGACGAGATCTTAGAGATTCTAGAGAAACTTAATGACCCATTGCCAGAAGATACTGAGAAGCTTCGTGATCTTGTATTAGCACGGTTAGAGGAATTGACGATCAGAATATCCTTAATGATGCCAGGGGTTGTTGAGAGAGTCAGAGAAGTATTACAAAGATATGGATTTTCAACCTCCGAAATAACACGATTTCTTCAGGGGCAATTACGAGTCCTTAAAAATGATTACATTCAAGCAAAGATTATAGGGGGTTTCCTAACGATACGGGCTAAAAATTCGGAAATAGCTCAAGAAATTCGGGAGTATCTAGAGGGTTAAACTATGAGTATAATTGAGAAACTTCACTCATCAGCAATATCATCTCTAGAGTTTCAAAAACTACTTTCAGCATTTTGTCGGAAACACGGCATGTATCCTTCCTTCATTGTAATTGCCCCCTTTAAGAAATATATCGAAAAATGGGGAGAACTACCATTACCAAGAATACCAAGAGAGAGCTTCTTACATCCCGATGAGAAATACTATTTGCTTATTGGTCTCAGTTACCATGCCATAATGCCTAGGAATGAACTAAATCGTTTAATTCTCCGTTCTATAATTTCTAAAGCATTAGGTATCTCGTGGAAATCCCCTCTTGTATCACAGCTTTCGGGCTTCTTCTCTACCTTATATGGATTTACAAAACTCTCTTCAAGTCATGATAATATAAGACACTGCAAGGAAGCATTAAATTGGGCTTGCTCCATCCTATCCTATCAGAGACATAAGCTTGGTTTAGCAGAATTCCTATACACTTATTACCGATTGTTAATGGGTGCGAGAGAAGAGAGCGAATATTACCCCTTAGCAGAGAATGTTAAAGATATCATAGAATCCAATTTATCACCAGAAGAGAAAGCACAAGCATTCTTTTTCATTCTTAAGGAAATTATTCAGAGAGATCTATTCAACGAGAATACCTTCAAAAAATTTCTTAGTCAGTACTCTATTTCGCTAGGTCCTCCACATTCAGAGGAAAAGGAAAAAACTTGGGGAAGAAACTGGCGAGCAGAGAAGAATAAATCTAATGAAATTTCTCCAGAAGAGTTACAAAGATTAGCTAAGATCGATCAACAAAACGCCTTAGAAATAGCGAAGGAGCTTGATAAAAATCTAGAGAAGAAAAAAGCCCCTTCTAAGCAGAAAGAAGAAACTCTAAATAAGAAACAAAAAAGTTTCTTACCAGGATACTCTAGTAGGCTACGAATGTATCAGAAGCTACTCAGTAAGCGGAGATATATTGCTGCTGTAAGAAAAGTTAGATTAGAGAAAATCTTAGCATCTCTTGACATAAGACCCTCTGGTCAACAAGCTCTGGCTATCCGAGGACAAACTATTTGGGAAATAGGTGATGATGAAACAGAATTAAACATCGAGATGTCTGCTGAGACTTTTGGCTATGTGATACCAAATTTAACCACGTTGAGAAACCTATACGAAGAAGATGAGGAAGGAAAAAAGAAACGTGGAATAACGCATTTTGAAATAATAATCGATACTAGTGGCTCTATGAATGGTCAACCATTGGAAACAGCTATAGATGTAGCCGTGGCTTTAATAGAAAAAGCTCGAAGACTTGAAAATTCGGTAGCTTTAGTGACTTTCTCAAGCGGGGCTTGGGAAGCGCTACCTCCCTCTTTTGAATATGACGCTCTACAAGATATCGTTCTTCGTCTAATGGCTGATGGAGGAACAAACTTACGCGGAACTTTAAATATCGTAGACACACATCTTAGCCAAGTAACGGGTCTAGGAGCTATCTTCATTATAACAGATACTGCTATATGGGATATAAATAAGCCAGAGGTACGGGATAAGTTGCGTGAATGGGCGCGTAAACATCCAGTTTATTTGCTTGCGATTACCGACGAACTATATGAAGAAACTACTTACGCTCTCCAAAACTCTGCCATAAGATTACTTAAGATCTCTCCGTCACATGAAGCTCCATGGGAAATCGTGTTAGATGCTTATGAACACCTTTAATTTCCTTGCAAGACAACACTATTTATGGAGCAGTTAATTCCCATCTAAAGTACCATTGTTGATGAAAATGGGTGCTTAGAATGCCAATACTTGCAAGAATACCCCCCGAGAAAGTTATTGATGCCGCTCTTGCATTAATATCATACTTTCGTTCTTTGAAGAATTTAGTCATTCACGACATGCAGATAAATGGGTATTTTCTTTATCGATACCGAGGGATACTCTTAGTTAGGAAAGGCATATCCGATGTGTTACTTCTCAATGATTTTGATGCCGTTAAGAAGTATCTCGTTTATGTGATGCGTAGTGTTTTAAGATCAGATCTTATCACTTGGGCTAAAACTGCTGGTTTAGTCGAAATAATTATGAATGTTAATAGGGAGAAAAAATATGGGTTTATAGTGCTGGAAGTTTCTAATGAAGAACAAATTTCTCGTGGAAATCTTAGAATTAGAGTAATCCTACGAGATCATAAAGATAAGCAATCTAACAAAAACATTTTGAAAGAAAACGGAGGAACATCCACCGACTCGTTAATTAATGAAATAGACGAGTTAGTGTATCAGGAAGATCTAAGAGATATAGCCCCTCTCGATATATATGAGTTCTTCAAACCTAAGGAAATAGAGGAGATCCTCTCATTGATAGCAAAATTTGGTGGTGTAAGCGTGCTTATAGATTACGAAGAAACTCGTGAGTAAACAATTAGAAGATTTTTTCAGCAATTACTTTTTTCTTATGTAATACGCCATAAAGATTGTTACTGTTGTATAAACTCTACGCTTAATTCATCGCGCTGTACGTTCTACAAATGCGAGGGAAAAAGATGCCAAAGTACATTTTCGTGACAGGTGGCGTCCTTTCTGGTCTAGGAAAAGGCACCGTAGCTGCTTCAATAGCCAAAATTCTTCAATTCAGAGGATTCTCGGTCTCGATGGTTAAGTGCGATCCATATCTAAACGTAGATGCGGGCACAATGAACCCTCTTGAGCATGGCGAAAATTTTGTATGCGAAGAAGTCTGGGAGTTTTCTCCGGTTCCAGATATAGTCTTTAGAATAGCGGAAGTGGACCAAGACTTTGGTACTTACGAGCGATTTACTGGAGAGAATATCCATCCTAGCCACAATATCACTAGTGGTCAGATATATCTTACAATCATCCTAAAGGAACGTTATGGAGAATTCTTAGGTAAAACCGTGCAGATAATCCCACACGTTACTGATGAAATAAAAAGAAGAATTCTACTCACAGTTGATGAGAAAAAAGATGTGATAATAGTTGAGATAGGAGGGACCGTAGGAGATATAGAAGGAATGCCCTTCCTCGAAGCAATACGGCAGCTAAGACATGAATTGCCCCCAAACGATACTCTTCTCGTACATGTCACATATGTGCCTTTTCTTAGAACAATAGGTCAACAAAAAACAAAACCAACCCAGCACAGCGTGCAAAGACTGTTGCAAGCTGGGCTCCAACCTGATATCATCGTGGCTCGAAGCGAAACCCCCCTCTCTAAAGAAGCTAGATCAAAAATAGCACTCTTTGCTGGATTGCGAGAAAACGCGGTTATCTCAGCCCCCGACTGTGAAGTTGTCTACGAGTTACCCCTAATTTTTGAAAACCAAGGAATGGGAAATCTTATACTCCAGAAACTCAATTTGACCCCTAAAACGCCTCCAGAAAGGAATATTGTTGAATGGAGATCTATTGTGGAGAAGTTTAAACACTCGGAACTACTAGTAAATATCGCTATGGTCGGGAAATATACCCACATTAAGGACTCGTACATCAGTATTGTGGAGGCATTAAAACATGCTGGTGCCCATGAAAACGTTAAAGTAAATCCAGTTTTTATAGATGCTGAAAAGATTTCTGAGAATGAATTGAAAACATTTGATGGTATACTCCTTACTCCCGGATTTGGCCGTAGAGCTACAGAAGGGATGATCTTAGCCGCCAGAATAGCATTACGTACTGGAATGCCCTTCCTAGGCATTTGTTTTGGAGCACAATTAGGTACTGTAGCCTTTGCCCGCGAAATTATGAAATGGGAAAAAGCGAATTCTACAGAGATTGATCCTTCTACACCGCATCCCGTAGTAGACTTGCTACCCTCTCAGAAAGAGGTAAAAGTTAAGGGTGGAACAATGCGATTGGGGGGCATAAAGATAAAACTAGTACGTGGTACAAAATTATGGCAAGCGTACGGACAAGATTGGATAGTGGAACGTTTTAGACACCGTTACCATATAATCTGGGAGTACGCTAAAATTATGCGAGAAAAAGGCTTCATAATCAATGCTATTGATACTGAAAATAATATCGCTGGTTTCGAAGTAGAATGGCACCCATTCTTTATAGGTGTTCAGTTCCATCCTGAATTTAAGAGTCGACCTTTCGCACCCTCTCCAACGTATAGAGCGTTTATTAGAGCTGTAAAAGAGAAAAAGAAAAATGAGCATCTAAAGAACAAAAACTAATATCGAAAACCTTAACATGAAATTAACAATCCTTAAATCATCACACCTATGTTTAGGATCCTCGTGAAGGCACTAGTTCTCTAGCTTTCTTAAGATCACTTATGATTTTCTCTATTTCATCGGCCACTTCTCGGAGTTTTCTAGCAGTACTCATAAGCTTATCTAATGCTTCTTCGAGCAATTTATCCTGTTCCTCCATCTGAGCGAGCAGTGCGCTCATTTTTGCCCCAACTTCTGCTGCTTCCTCGTAGGCTTCTATTCGCAAAGAGTTCCAATCCCAGACCACTTCGCCATTCTCTATATCGAATTCGCACATTATCCGAATAACATCTCTTTTCTCTATTCCTTTTTTCTGCAACTCTTCAAAAACTTTTTTATTAAGTTCCGCAGCTGCTTTTAGTATAGCGTCATCAGATAACTTATCACCCAACATTGCAAAAAGAACTCTCCTAACTTTTCTATCATATCCAGACGCACGAACAAAACCAGTACTTAGACGCATACATACTTCACCTCTTAATATTGTAAAGGAAATTAATAAAACGCATTCTCCAAAATAGTAATAAAGCATTACAAGTGTTTAAAACTTATTTTCTCAAGCCATAAGCTAATAAAAGGCTTAAAGACTCGATAATTATGGGATTGTTCGCTTCAAATTTTCAATCAAGAATTTTTAGCAGGGACGAATTATGCGCATCAAATTGAATGACGAAGTGATCGATATTAGAGCCATATGGTTAGATAACAAGGATCTAGGAATAGTTAAGATGATCGACCAACGCCTACTGCCTTTCCAGTTTAAAATCTTCGAGAGCAGAACTGTCCAAGATACCGCCTGGGCTATAAAGAATATGGTGACTAGAGGCGCACCAAATATCGGTGTCGCCGGAGCTTACGGTATCTATCAAGCAACAGTAGAAGCTATCAATAAAGATACTTTCCCGGAATATGTATTCGAGAAGGCGCAGGAGATAATGAAAACTAGACCAACTGCTGTTAATTTATTCAACGTTGTAAAGGAAGTACTAGATTTCTTGCAAAAGAAGTTATCAGAAGGCTTATCCAAAGACGAAATACTCGATGCACTATACAAAAAGGTGGAGAGTATAGCGAATAGAGAGGTAGAAGCTAACCGCAGAATTGGTGAAATCGGTAAAAAATTGATTCGAGACGGCGATAACATTCTAACACATTGCAATGCTGGCGCATTAGCAGCGGTAGATATTGGAACAGCGCTCGCTCCTATAAGGTTTGCGTACTATGAAGGAAAAAACATAAGAGTCTATGTGGATGAGACCCGTCCGTGGCTTCAGGGTGCTCGCTTAACTGCGTGGGAACTAGAAATGGAAGGAATCCCCTATTACTTAATCCCAGATAACACGGCTGGTTGGCTGATTCAGCGCCGTGACGTTGATTTAATAATAGTTGGTGCTGATAGAATTGCCATGAATGGGGATGTAGCTAATAAAATAGGTACATATAAATTAGCGGTACTCGCTAAGGAGAACGGAATACCTTTTTATGTAGCAGCGCCATTAACAACTTTTGATCCAAATATAGCGACTGGAGATGAGATACCAATAGAGGAGAGATCACCAGAAGAAGTTATCTATGTATTAGGCTATGATGAAGAAACTAAAAAACTAAAGCGTGTTCGGATAGCTCCGGAGAATTCAAGAGTTTTAAATCCAGTATTTGATGTAACGCCTTTTAAGTATATTGATGGTATAATTACGGAAGTTGGAATATTGAGAGAGCCTCAAGAAATTGAACGAGCTGTAAAAGCATTAAGATCATCTGCTACACAATCATAATGCAACTATTGTGAAGTGATGTTATGATGCTTTTCCAATATCTCGACTTAGTAATCCTTTTTGTATCCATTGGAATTGTAATTACTCTAATCTACCTATTTATGACCCACGATCTTTTACGCAAGTACCGAATTTATCTTAAAATTAGATGGCGTATGCTTTATTCCTTCGCAAAACATCTTTACTATGATCTGCTATACCTAGTTAAGCTTACAGAATTACTCAAGGTTGTTTTAGCTATTGTTTTGGTGATAGGTTTTATCGGCGTCTTAGTACTTGGTTTTATTGCTTTTTGGAACACATATTTTGTTAAGTATCTTGGATTGAAACCTTTGATCCTCCCACTACCCCAACAGCTTTTAAGTAGTAGATTCAATATTTTTTGGATAGCAGGAGCTGCGGGGGGCTCACTTTTGTCTATGTTTATTAAACCTAAATTAGATAAGTTTGCGGATAAGGTTAGCGCAAAGCCTAAAATGATATACATCTTTGGATCAAACGTTCTCACCGAGAAACTAATTAAAAGCTTAGTAGATTTGGGCATCGGACCTATGATAGCGCTAATTGCTGAGAAGAAATATTATTGGATAGAAGATTTAGGTAAAACCGTGGACGTATTAATTCTAGATTCTCCCGATGAGCTTCGGATGCCTACTCTATATGATAAGATAAAATTTACAAACGCTATCAAAGTTATTAGCTTGGTTGAGGATCCAGAGCTCAACCAGCATATAATACTTAATGTTAGGCGAAATAATCCAGATGTAGAAATCGTTATTTTATCTAGAAATAGACCTTATATCCTCGATTTGGTAGGCGATCATGTCAAAAACATAACTGTGATTGAAGATCTTGAAACCATTACTAGGGAAATTATAAGACGTTTAGCGCTCGGTTTTATATACTCACCAGTTATTGAGGCACCTACTCCTAAGGAATATGTTAATAAGAAACCATCTGACATTGAAAAGGATTTCAATGGAAAAGTGGTCGTTCTAGGAGTAAAACGGAATAATGAAATAATTCCTTCCCCTGAAACAATAGAACCTAATGACGTCCTCATTATGTACCTTGTAGATCCCGGAGTTCTGAGAGAATTTTTGCAACTATTACCTATAGAAAAAGCAGAAGCAATAACTCAAACTCAGGAAACACAAATTCGAGAGACACAACTAGAGGCCTCTACCGAGGAATCTAATAAAGATCGAAAAATGGATACCGTACTTAAGAAGTTTACAAAACCCTCCGATGAGACACAACAGTAATGATTTAGGAATGGAGTATAGAATCAGCGAGGGCTCCACTCCTCATTGCTATCGGTCGACTGTTTACTCATCATCAAACTGATCTAATCGTCCTAATGCATTATGCCCAATGAGAATATATAACTTACGGTACTCACTAATTATTATTTTGAGTACTTTCAAATAACCATTAATCCCTAGATAGTTCGAGTAAATTTCGCAAAGGGGTTAGCAATGAGCGAATATTTAAGAGAACCTGCTGTTGCTGGATACTTTTATGAAGGAAGAAAAGATAAGCTAATGGAGCAGATTAAGTGGGCCTTTCTTCATCCATTAGGTCCTGGAAGACTTCCGGAGCAATCACCAGGAACCTCTAGAAATCTTATTGCTGCACAAGTACCTCATGCTGGATACATCTATTCGGGTCCCGCAGCAGCCCATGTCTATTATGCATTACACCAGGATGGAAAACCGGAAACATTTATTATACTAGGCCCTAATCACACTGGATTTGGTTCCGCCGTTTCTGTTTATCCAAAAGGTATTTGGAGAACGCCTTTAGGCGATGTGAAAATTGATGAGGAATTTTCACGTGAGCTCTTAAAATACGAGCCTTTTGAGGAAGATTTGCTTGCTCATGCTTCAGAGCATAGTATTGAGGTTCAGATTCCATTCATACAATTTACCTTTGGAAATGATGTAAAGATAGTCCCGATAACGTTATTAGATCAACGACTAGAAACCGCAAATAAAATTGCTGAGGGAATATTGAAAGCTAAAGAAGCACTAGATAAAGACATCATTGTCTTAGCTAGCTCCGATATGTCACATTATGAGCCGCATGAAGAAGCTCGTTTAAAGGATCTCCAAGCTATAGAATATATTGAAAATCTAGACGTAGAAGGTCTTTACAGATACATCCTCTCAGAAAATGTTACAATGTGTGGCTATGGCCCCGTAATGGTAGCAATGATTATTGCGAAATACCTTAATGCTACTGGTCTCCTCTTACAATACTATACATCAGGAGACATAACTGGAGACAAACACGCCGTTGTAGGATACGCTTCCATTATATTTGGTAGAGGGCTGATAAAACCAAAGCGAAGAACGCTCGAGATAAAAGAGCCCCTTCCTGTATAAGTGATTATTATAATATCTTAAATCTTAAAACTGATAAAGGTTAGTTTTCGTGGAGGGGAAATCCCACCCCGTAAAACCCTCGGAGATTACTATCAGAAAGGCCTCTATAGAGGATGTAGAAGAAATTTTCGAGATCGAGAAACTTTCTTTTAAACGCCCTTATCCTAAATACTACTTGCAATGGCTCATAGAAGGCCTTGCGGATATTTTTTTAGTTGCAGAAGTAAATGGAAAAATCATAGGCTATATTGCGGGTAGAGTGGAGTATGGTAATCTAGGCCATATAGTAACAATCGCTGTTCACCCAAACTGGCGCAGAAAAGGTCTAGGAACTATGCTTATGAGAAAGATTCTAAATTACTTTCGCAAGAATAGTTGCAAAAAAGCTTATCTCGAAGTAAGGGTAAGTAATGAACCAGCCATCAAACTATATCAGAGATTAGGTTTTCGCAAAGTAAGGATTATTAAACATTATTATGAAGATGGAGAAGATGCCTTCTTAATGGCGAAATTCCTGGAATAATGCAATGTACTCAATTACATTATTATACTTTTAGCGATTAGTTAAAAGAGTATAACTTAGCTTCAGTATTATTTCTAAGGCATATGTTCTCTAAGATTCATTATTAGTTTATGTCGATGATGATAAGGCATTTGTGGGATAATAATGACCGTTGCTCCCGCATCTGAGAGCATTATCTCAATTGCGTAATAAATCAGATGACTATAAAACTCACGCGTATCTTAGTATAGCTGCTATTCCTTTAAATGCGTTTAGAAACATCTCTCCTATTTCACCTTCACTTGAAATGAATTCGACCTCAGCTCCAATATTTTTCGCTTTATTCATCAAATATTCTACAACATCATCACTAATAACTTCTACCTTAGGAGAAGAGCCGTATTTAGAGCACAATTTACTGGCTCTTTCTTCGACTTTTTTCCTTTCAAAATCACTGGTTACCAAAACTTCTATCGGATCAATGTCCACTCTTTCACATGAAACTCTAACCACATAACCTCGAAGCTCCTCATGAATTATTAATTTCTCTATTTTCCCTTCGTTTAATGCTTTATTAACTTCTTGAAAACCGTAAGCTACAAGCTCCGGGGATGTGGCAGCTAGCCTCATTAATTCATCCACAATCTCCTTTTCTCGGATATATTTGCTCTCTTTTATTAATTCTCTTGCTTCATAAAGAGCTTCTCTTAAGCCTTCCTCTCCTAGATATTGCGTCGTCACTTTTCCTAAGATCTTTTGTCGCAATCTATAGTCTAGATACTCGCTTTCTAGGAAATCTTCTTTGGCGAAACCAGGTCCTCCTATAATTAGTCCCTTAATGTCTAGGTCAAGAAATACTTTGTTAGCTTCCTCTGCTACCTTCTTTAGAAATTCCTTATAAGCTCCTTCAATTAATCGCTCAAATCTCCTAGCTGATTGTCCTCCCTTACTATGTTTGGGAGGAACATAACCAGAAATATTTTTGATAACTTCTATCCTTGTACCATCTAATAAACCAATCGTAGCTTCATCACGCTCTAGTAATATGATCCCATACTTCTCTCCTTCTTCAAGCATTTCCTTTAATACACTCGTATCAAATCGAGAATCACAGAGATACTTCTTCACACGCACTGGTTTGGGAGGAACAATTTCATAATACTCTAATTTACCCTCTTGAGTAATACCAGCATAGATAATCAGTCCTGTCTCTGGTATTTCTTTCCAATATCTCAACCTACTTTGAATGCTGGATAGCGCAGCTTGCACATTTTTCCTAGTGGTTCTGGACTTTATTCTTGCTGCCGTGGCTAGTTCCTGTCTTATCAATTCTGTCACTTCACCCATGGGTGTGCCAGGAGGAATTATTAAAGAGACTAATGTAGTGGAGTGCCCATCAATCGCCGTCTTTTTATCAAGTTCCTCTATGAGCCTTTTTAATTCAAATTTCTGTCTTTTCTCCATATGGTGTTCTTCTTTGCTGCTTTCATTAGCCATTTCTAGTCCTCCATAATAGCATTTATCTCATGATAAAAGTCTTGTCTAGATTTGCGAGCAGATTTAAAATTAAGCATTCAATCGGTGACTTCAATAGCAATTTTCCTTATATTTTCCCGCGACATAAGTCTGAGAGGAATTTCCCAAATAGCGTTGGAAAGTATTACTTATAAGCGACTATTACTATAAGTTATAATATTGTAAAGTTTTGCTTGCAGATTAATAAGTTAATGTTAGTTAGTGGTTAGAGTGGGTGGAAATTATGACTGATGACAAGAAGAAAAGGAAAGATGATTATTGGGAGGAGGATCCATTCGAACGTTTTCTAAGACGTTTCTTTGGCTCACGCTCTCCTTTTGAGGAATTCTTCCGTGAATTTAATGATATGCTACGTAGATTCATGAGAGAGATCGAATCTTTTGAATACCCCTTTGAGAAAGACGTATTCAAAGAGAAGAAGGGACCTATAAAGAGTTACGTATACGGATTCAGCATTACAATCGGCCCCGACGGCGTCCCTAGAATAAAGGAATTTGGCAATATAAGACCCACAGCTGTTGGTGTAGTGACTCGCGAAGAATGGGAACCACTTTCTACAGTATATTCCGAGGATGATAAAATTAGGGTAATAATAGACCTTCCAGGGGCTAAGAAAGAGTCTATAAAAATTAATGCATCAGAGACTGATGTAGAGGTTAAAGCTGAAGCTGGAGACCGAAAATACTATAAGCGAATTCAACTGCCAGAAGAAGTTATTCCCGAGAGTGCTAAGGCTAGGTACAATAATGGTATCCTAGAAATTACCTTTGAAAAGAAGAAAAAAGGCAAAAAGACTACTGAGATCCCAGTAGAATAGCGTCAAAAATCATTACTTCAAAGATAATTCCAATAGTCTTTGCTACAAAAAGTTTTCAAGCAAAAATAATTATTCATAGAATTTTTGCTTCGACAGCCCTATCTATGCACTTTATCTCTTCTCACTAAAATATTTATGTATAATCACTTGATGTTGGATGTTGAAATAGTTTACACATATTTATATTTTAGAAGACTAGAGTTGTGTTTAAACTAATTGTGTTGGAGGGTACTTTTCTTGAGCGAGAAAAAAGATAGTATCTTTCTCCGTGTATTACCCATGAAGGAGTCCAGAGATGTATATCGGGGAATAGCAAAGATCCACTGGTCAGATATGCAAAAATTAGGTGTTCGTCCAGGAGACATTATTCTGATACGCGGTGGGAAAGAAACTGCTGCTAGGGTTTTCCCAGCAGATCCCGCAGATCCTCCTGGAACAATACAGATAGATGGTCTTACAAGGGAAAATGCTGGTGTTAGAGTAGACGAGTATGTGGAAGTAAGAAAAGCCAATGCTAAAGATGCAGAAGAAGTTATAATAGCCCCCATGCAGGAAATGTACTTTGATCCTCACGGTCTCTCTCATTATATGAAACGTCTACTTCTGGATACGCCCGTCACTCTCAATGATAAAGTCGTAATAAGACAATTTGCGCAAACATTTCCCTTTACAATTATTAATTATAAGCCAAGAAACGCCGATGCAGTGATTATTAGAGACTTCACCCGTGTAATTGTTCAACCTCGCCCCGTTAGTTACGAAGTAGGTGTTCCTAGAGTAACTTGGGAAGACATTGGTGATCTAGAAAGAGCTAAACAACGTATTAGGGAACTTGTAGAACTTCCTCTCAAGTATCCAGAACTATTCCGACGACTTGGAATAACGCCTCCTAAGGGCGTACTATTGTATGGTCCTCCCGGAACAGGAAAAACACTACTAGCAAAAGCAGTAGCTAACGAAACAAATGCGTATTTCATAGCTATAAATGGTCCAGAGATCATGAGTAAGTGGTATGGAGAGAGCGAAAGACGATTGAGAGAAATCTTCGAAGAGGCTAAGAAAAACGCGCCCGCAATAATATTCATTGATGAAATAGATGCCATCGCTCCTAAAAGAGAAGAAGTCGTGGGAGAGGTTGAGAAAAGAGTTGTATCCCAGTTATTAACTTTGATGGATGGGCTCCAAGAAAGAGGCGACGTAATTGTCATCGCAGCTACCAATAGGCCTGATGCTTTAGATCCAGCATTAAGAAGACCTGGCCGTTTTGACCGGGAAATAGAAATACCGGTTCCAAATAAAGAGGCTAGATTAGAAATTCTTAAAGTTCATACTAGGGGTGTTCCTCTAGCTGATGACGTGGATCTAGAAAAAATTGCTGAAGTGACGCATGGTTACACAGGAGCCGATCTCGCCGCATTAGTGAGAGAAGCTGGAATGTCTGCACTTCGAAGGATTCTACCAAAACTTAATCTTGAAGAAAAACGCTTGGATCCAAAGATCCTTGAAGAATTGAAAGTTACTATGGAGGACTTCAAAAACGCAATGAAGGAAATACGTCCCTCTGGAATGCGAGAATTTGCTATAGAGGTTCCTAATGTACGCTGGGACGATATTGGAGGATTAAAAGAAGTAAAACGGCGACTGCAGGAAATGGTTGAGTGGCCATTAAAATACCGAGAGCTATTTGACTACGCTGGCTTGCGACCTCCTAAGGGAATATTATTGTATGGTCCTCCCGGAACAGGAAAAACACTACTAGCAAAAGCAGTAGCTACTGAAAGTGGAGCAAACTTCATCGCAGTTAGAGGACCCGAAATCCTATCTAAGTGGGTTGGCGAAAGCGAAAGAGCAATAAGAGAGATTTTCAGAAAAGCAAGAACATATGCACCCGCAATAATATTCTTTGACGAAATAGATGCGATCGCGCCTCGGAGGGGCTCTGGTATTGGAGATTCTAGAGTTACTGAAAGAATAGTTTCACAGCTATTAACAGAAATGGATGGTATAGAAGAACTCCATGACGTGGTAGTGATAGCAGCTACCAATAGACCCGATTTACTAGATCCTGCTTTATTAAGACCTGGAAGATTTGATAGAGTTTTGGAAGTTCCAATGCCCGATTTAGCCGCTAGAGAGGAAATCTTTAGGATTCACATGAAAAAACACGCCAAAGCAATAGATGGTAATATTGAAGAATTAGCAAAAGAATTTGCAAAAATTACTGAAGGCTTCTCCGGAGCTGATATAGAAGCCGTTTGTCGAGAAGCCGCTATGAAAGGTCTTCGAGAATTCGTTGAGAAAATAGGCGATCCCAAGAAACTAAATGAAGCACTAAAAGAGAATCCTAAATTCATAAGAAAAGAACACTTCCTTAGAGCAATCGAAGAAATGAGAAAAAGAAAAAGATTATTCGAAGAAGAGGCCAAAAAGCCTGAAGTTCCAATCACAGAATACGTATAAATCTTACACCGAATTATTCACACGCATTATATTACTACTTTTAATGTGATTCCTTTCCCTCTCCTTTCCAAATACCCTCATATAATTTTTCACTCCTCGCGCTTATAAAGATTATTTGCGCTATTCTAGCTCCTTTTTTTAGTTTTATGCCATGGGGATTCATTACGTGGAGTAATCCGATTCCTCGACCTTCATAGCCAGAATCCCAAACCGCTGTGTAAATAGTAGCACCCATCCTTAATAAGGATGACCTCGGAAGAACTAGCCCTATCGCGTTCGGAGGTATTTTTATCCATTCTCCATAACGTACTAAGTATACTCCAGACGTCAATAACCATTCGATTCCTTCTAATTTTTCATACCTAGGCATCTCTCTCTGTTCTTCATAGAGCTTTCCTTCGGATCCAAATGCATAGATCTCCGACACTGTTAGGTCTACTCCATTAGGTTGAACTCTAATTTGTTTAGATGCTACACCTGCAGATATCCATTTAGCCACTTCTTCACCACTCCAAATCATTTTCACTCCCCTTTTAACAAAAAGTATTCCCGAACTCTCAGTATTCAGTTTTCTAGAATTGATAGAGGATGAATTTGGAATTTTAATATACGGAGCCGAGATTTCAAGGGACATATGGTGATTAATCATACTATTCTCAATAAAGTCCGAATACAGCCTAATTCTCTTCACTCATAGGAAAGATCTTTGACAATAATCAAAATGTCACGCAATATTTTTGAGAAAAATCACTCTACTATAAAGCATCTTTGAATAAATTATAATCCGTTAATGAAGTCTAGGCCTTATGATTAACTATGATGTAAGCTTGATAGGGGATCTATCATGGCGAAACCAAAAATAAAGCCTAAGATTATCGAAGCGCTGAAAGAAGGACCTAAGAGTCTAGACGAGATCGTAAACTATGTAGGTGCGGAAGCAAGAATTGTTAAAGGAGTATTAACAAAAATGGTCAAGAAAGGAGAGATCGCGGAAGAAGGGGGCAAGTACAAGCTTGTTTCCTGAATAGAAGGCTATCATCAATAGCTTATTACTTAACCCTCAAAAGCTTTTTTATCTTTCTATTTTTCCTACTCTACGCCTTCCCCTCTTGGTGGTTTTTCCCCTAATTCCTTAAAAAAATTCTTGAGAATCTGACAGCCCTTCTCTATTTCTTCTTTAGAAAGAAGATCTACATATGGGCAAACTTCATCATCTGGCACACACTCGGAGAAAAAACCCATCACGATAGGATATGCTTGACAGCCCAATGGTCTATTATCATAGATCTCGCATAACCCCTCATCTGTAAGAAATACACACCTATTATTTACATTCTTCAATCTCCAATATTCTCCGTCATAATATATGCTCTTCTCAATGTTTACGCCAATAATTAAAAGCCTAATCAGATCTCCCATCGTAAGAATCATCTCAGTATCTAAACAGCACTTGTAACACTTATTTTCAAGACAGTGCTTTCCATCAAGAATACCCATAAAGTCGTCCTCAGGCTAATTAATTTCAAAAAGCAAATATTTGAAGAGACCCGGATTTTTTGGGACAATATCTACTGAAAAAGGTTTAAGAATTATTGAAAGTTTATTCCGGGCTTTAGGGGGATCGCGTATTTTGCCCTCGCAATTCCTCTTTCTAAAGCGTCTTCTTCTCTTAAAATCTCTAAGGGTATTCCGAGAGTTTTTTCAAGAAAGCCTTTTGCTTCATTAAATAACGCAAGCTCTTCTTCTTGTTCTGGCACGAACGATGGAATAAGCTCCTGATTTTTCATGATTCTCTGCACGAATTCCATGGCATTTTTCATTGGAATTTTTTGCAATTGTTCGTTCTCCTTAATTCTCTTAGCAACTTCTCGCAAGTTTAGTCCTAAATTATTCTTCTTCATCTCCAATAGTATCCTAAGTATCTCCCGTTTCCATTCAGCAGCGATGATAATTATGCTTTTCTCAGGTTGCTTCTTCATGGTCTTTAGGATTTCTTTCGCATCATCTATTAACCCAATTACTGCGTTTTCCAAGACCTCCGCCCGTTCATCTATTTCACTTTCAACTACTTTTGGCCAGTTAGCAATCGATACGAAATAGTCCTTACCCATACGACTCCAGATTTCCTCTGCTAGATGTGGGATGACAGGAGACAATATGATTATCCAGGGCTCAAGGATGTATCGTACTCCTCCTAAGCCTCTTTTCTCTCCCACCCGTCTAATGTAATACATAACATCTTTCAGCATTTCGAAGAAAGCTGTTACGATGTAATCCCTTATTCTCATTCTTTCGAGGTATTCTTCAGCTTTTTTTACTCTCTTGTAAAAGCGCGTTAGTAACCACCTATCAACTATCTTCGCACCAAAGTCATCGGGTATTTCGGCTTTTGCTGCCTCTATGGCTAGTTCAGCGAATCTTAGTAGCCTATTTTTAACGCTCTCTACTTCTTTTCCTTTCCAATCCAGTATAGTATCAAGATCCGCTGCAAATGCTATATATAATCTAAATAAGTCAGCACTATATTGCTTGGCAATATCTCTAAGAAGGATTACATTACCTTTACTCTTGGCCATTTTTTTGCCTTCTCTTATGACTAATTCATTTAATGTGATTGCCCTTGGCCAATACCGCGGTTCGAAAATCGCTATGTGATGCATGATGAAGAACATTAGATGATTAGATATGTGTGGAATACCAGTATGTCTCTGATCTACTGGATACCAATACTCAAACTCTTTTCGCATAGTTTCTAGCAATTCCTTTTTGATCCCCGTTTTTTTAGCTAATTCTTCAGGATCTCCTTTTCCCAGAAAGACATAATCGAAAAATTCTGGCACTAATTGATCAGCTGAAATATTGTATCGCCGTAGATAATGTACTATAGTATAGAAAGCCATGTAAATAGTTGAGTCGGAAAGGCTCTCTATAATCCATTCTGGGTCAAAAGGTAGGCGCGTACCGAGCCCTCTTCGTCTTGCGCATGGCCTTTCATGTAACCAATCAACAGTATCAAAAAACATCTTTTTGTACTTCTCTGGGTATATCCACATTTTCTTAAGCCATTTCTTTGTTTGCTCTTTCCACCATTCTTGAGAGTAGTCAATAAACCACTGATCACGTATCCTAGCTATTATGATTTTTCCGCCAGCTCTGCATCTAGCTTTTCTAGAAGTTTCATAGAATAACAATGCTTTATGATTCTCCAGTAACCAGTTTTTGACCTTCTCCTTTGCCTCACTGACTTTTAAGCCAGCAAATTCTCCCGTTTTATCATTTAGCACGCCATTATAATACTGCTCCTTGTAGACTATTTTTGTTGCTTCCTCCAAACGTTCATCTAATTGAGATTCGATACCCATTCTCTTAACGACTACCTCAGCATGATGGCCATCAATTCCTGGTACATCTATTATCTTTATTGGTTCTATTTTACGCAAAACTTCGGGACTAATACCGTATTTTTTAAGTTTCTCGGGGTTCCTCCTCAAATCCATTAAAGCTATGTAGTCATAAGGAGCATCAGAGGGCTCAGAATATACAAATCCCGTAGCCACGTCTGTGTCTACGAACTCCGCTGGAAGAATTATTAATTCTTTACCAAGAGGATCAATAACCTTCTCACCAACAAATTCTTCTCCACCTATTTCCTCGAGAACCTCCACTTTATCATATTGATGCTCAAACTTCACTAATGCGTCTTTGGAGATGTATAGGATTTCACTATTGTATTTTACCTTTACATATTTTCCAGAAGGATTTACCCACATGTTTGTAGCTCCGAAAATAGTCTCAGGTCTTAGCGTTGATGCTAAAATATATCCGTCCTTATACTTGAACTTAATGGCTACGAATTCTACAATGTCCACCGGGTTCACATCAGCATCCGCGATATCATCCTCTCCCTCAGGTTGTTTATGAAGAAGACAATAAGTGACATAGTGAGAACCTTGTTTGAGTAAGTTTTTCTCTTTCAGCTTAAAGTACTGCCACTCAACGAACTTATTATATATCGGCTCTCCTGTGTGAAACTTTCGTCTCCAGTCAATGCTATATCCAAGCGCCTTAAAATCTATGTGAATGCGCTCCGCAAAGAATGTAGCTACATTGATGGGATCTGTAAAGGATTTTAATATTTCCTCGACTTTTTGCGGATCATTCACGTATAAAGACACATAGTGTCTGTACATTCTTATGGCTTCGGGATTCCCTCTTTGGATTCTATCAGAAATTGCTGCAATAGGAGTCCCGGTTATGTGAAAAGCCATTGGAAATAAAACATTATATCCTTTTAGTCTCTTGTAACGAGCAACTATATCCCCGATTGTATAGGTTCTACCATGACCTATGTGAAGAGGCCCGCTAGTATAGGGGTAAGGTACTGTAATGAAGAAGTTCGGTTTTGAAGGATCAGGATCAGCCTCAAAAACTTTCTCTTTTTCCCATTTTTCTTGCCATTTACGTTCAATTTGTCGTAGTTCGTCTAAGTCCATTAGATCACCAATTACGGCTATTCGAATAAAAATAAGTGCTTAGTATAAAGAATTATGGGGAAGCACTTAATAGTTTTTAATTTTTCTTTGCTCTACCAAAAAATCTTAGAGATATTAAGGACTATATCGCTTTGATAACTCCACTCAATATTCTAGCTGAATGCTCCTTTCGTTCTTGTAGGGTTTCGTCCTATGGTAGTTAATCATAATGCAAGAGTCATAATCCGAAAAGCGCATCCAAATGACTTACGCCAGATAGAAGCCCTCGCTAAAAAAGTATTTAGAGACAGTCCAGATGCTTATTGGGCCGTAGTAGGAGCAAAAAGGGCTCAAAGAACATTCGTTGCGGAGATAAATAATCGTATAATAGGCGTTATTGAGGTCGAAGTAATTAATTTATCAACAGGTAAACACGGCCACATAGGATATATTTTTGTAGATCCAGATTTTCAAAGAAGAGGCATAGGAACAAAACTCCTTATAACTGCTGAAAAATTCTTTCTAGAGAAAAAAGCAAGCAGTGCTTGGGCTCTCACAACTCCAGAAAATATAGCAGCTCAAAGATTATTCGAAAAAAATGGTTACGAGAAGATTTCACTTGCTTATTTGTATAAAGTATTACCCGAGAACGACGTCCAAAAACTGCTTAGACGAATGGTTTACTGGGAGGGCGATATAATCTACCATAAAAAACTTTATTAAGTGTCGCCAACACAGCCTTGTCATAGCTGTTCTTTGTTATGAATATAGAATATATTCTCTAAATCTTCATGCAGAGGAGATAGAAATCAATTGAACTGAAATCTATTTCGTTATTAGGTAAGTCCTTGCAATGTGATTCTAGAGAATCTAAGGATTTAAGAAAAAAGCAATGTACGTTACTTTATTTTTCTTAGTCACGATAATCTTTTTAATAATCACATTGTCAATATGCTAAACGATCTAAACTACCTATGATTTGGTTACTAGTTGCATCAGAAGGGTTCAAAATGAGTATTAAAAAACGACTAGAACTAGTGTTAAGAAACGTAGCAAAACCAATAGATGAATTCGTTATCACACTAGAAGATCTAGAACAATTACTATCTTCTAAGCCTAATCCAACAGCATACATAGGCTATGAACCAAGCGGTCCTATCCATGTTGGATATTTACCCGCTCTTGAAAAGATACTGGATCTACAAAAAGCTGGATTCCATGTTACCATACTATTAGCAGACCTTCATGCATTTCTTAATAGAAAGGGCCCATTAGAACTTATCAAGGAAGTATCGGAGACGTATTGGCCAGAAATCTTTGCTGCTTTGGGTGTAGATCATGCAAAGTATGTCTTAGGGAGCTCTTACCAGTTAGAAAAGGATTACGTATTAGATTTAATGATTCTTAGCGAGAGAGTCCGCGTAAAGGAAGCTTGGAAGGCTATGACTCTAATTGCTAGAGAGGCTGAAGACCCCACTGTTAGTCAATATGTTTATCCTTTGATGCAAGCACTTGATATTTTGTATCTAGAGGCTGATCTAGCTTTTGGAGGTACCGATCAAAGAAAGGTTCATGTCCTCGCTAGAGAACAGTTTTCTTCCTCAGAACTAAAGCTTAATCATGAGAAGTGGGTACCAGTGGCTATACACTTACCTATAATCCTTGGATTAACGGGCGAGAAAATGTCTAGTAGTAAACCAGAAACCCACATAGCTGTTCATGATAGACCAGAGACAATTCGCAGAAAAATGCGAAATGCGCTGTGTCAGCCAGATATTACTGATCCAGAACAAAACCCGATATTCTCATATCTACATTACATAATCTTCCCATACGTTGATAAATTTATAGTACGTAGACCAGAAAAATACGGAGGAGACGTTACTTATAAGACTTTGGAGGAGTTGGAAAGGGATTATTTGGAAGGAAGACTTCATCCCCTTGATTTGAAAATGGCGATTGCAGAATACTTCATAAAACGCTTAGAGTCTGCAAGGAAGAAACTCGAAGCCGATCCTGATATATTGCGACCAGTCTACAATTTGCAGAAGTGGCAATGGGAACACGGTCTAATTAGTCGTACTGCTTGGGAAAAGCTCTCAACAGAATATTCCTATTATGGGTTAAGGTGATGAAACATGGGGAAACTGATTCTTTATGGTGATTTAGCACAACGAGTTGGTAAAAAGGAAGTAGAGATATCCACACGAGGAAAAAAGGTCATAGATATATTGCGTGAATTCGCACGTAAATACAATGTGCAAGATCTTCTTTTTAAGAATGACAAGCTACGACCTCTTTATCTAATACTCATAGATGGTCGCGATTACTATAGTCTTGGACTACTCAATACAATCCTAGATGATGAGAAAGAAATTCGTATAATTCCCACATTTCATGGAGGCACTCGTTTTAAGCAAATCTAGAAAAACTGCTTAAGTTATACCTTTAGAGTATTATTGTGGTAATTTAGGAATAGTTTATGGTGGCACTGAATGCATGAAATCTCAGAATTAATAAATATGCTAACTGAGAGCGAGAGAAAACTCCTTGCTTTTTTGCGAGAGAATAACTTAAGTCAGGCTTATGAGGACTCTATTGCAGAGGCATTAAAAACGGATATTGCAGAAATTTCTCGCGCAGCATTATGGTTAGAAAATAAAGGAATACTGAAACGAGTAAAGGAAGAAATAGAAATAATAACTATAAGTGACAAAGGCAAAAAATATTTGACTAAGCCTTTGCCAGAGCAACAACTTCTCGGCTTCTTAAAGAAAAGGAGGAGCGTAAAATTTGATGAAGCACTCCAGGAGCTTTCCATGGATTTAAAAGAACTAAATGCTGCTGTGGGTAAACTTATACGAGCAGGTCTGCTACGCTTATTAAAAAAGGACTCTGAGAGGTACCTCCAGATAACCGAAAAAGGTTTAACTATTGAAGAGTTACCAACATCAACACTATTCAGAGAGATTGCTAAGAAAGGTACAGTGTTTTTTAGCGAAATAGATTCGAAAAATAGAGCATTAAAAGAACTTCTTTACAGAGGTATAGTAACAAAGAAAAAATTAAGTCGCATCAAACTACAATTAACAGACCTCGGAAGGGAGATAATAAAGCACGAGATCCCTCCAATTGAGATTATAGATACATTATCACCCGAGATTATTGTAAGTAAGGAATGGATGCGGAAAAAAATTAGATGGTATGATGTTTCATCCAAAGTTCCTAGAATATGGGGTGGGCGAAAACATCCTCTTAGAGAAATAATGGAGATGATTAGAGAAATTTTCCTAGAAATGGGATTCATGGAAATGCGAGGCCCGTGGGTAGAACTAGCGTTTTGGAACATGGATAGCATGTGGATTCCACAAGATCATCCAGCTCGAGAAATGCAGGCGACATTCTATTTAGAGGTTCCGAAAAGAGGATTTGTAAGAGATGAAGCATTACTAGCTATTGTTAAAGAGGTTCAAGAGACTGGTGGTGATACGGGTTCTACAGGATGGCAACAGCCATGGCGTATAGATGAGGCCCTAAAAACACTACTAAGAACCCATACCACCGCAGTAACTTTTAGAGTTCTAGGTTTTTTGCTTCGCCGCAAAATAATAGAACCTCCCGTAAAGTTCTTCTGCATAGATAGAGTCTTCCGCAACGAAACAATAGATTGGAAACACTTGGCAGAGTTCCATCAAGTGGAGGGGTTCGTCGCAGCCAAAAATTTAACGCTTAAAAGCTTAATGGGATACATTAAAGAATTTTATCGCAAGATGGGCATAGAAAAAATACGATTTAAGCCAACTTACAATCCTTACACAGAGCCCAGTATGGAGATCTTTGCACTACATCCTAAGGTTAAAAAGTGGATAGAAGTGGGCAATAGTGGCTTATTTAGACCAGAAAGTTTACGTCCTTACAATATTGATGTGCCTATAATAGCATGGGGCTTGGCCGTGGAGCGTTTAGCAGCAATAATTTATGACATAGAAGACATCCGCAAATTAGTTGGTCCTATGTGTGATATAGATTGGATCAGATGGCATAGGACTCCTATCGGTAAACTATTCTAAAGAAAGGTGAGAAAACTGCCAGTTCTTGATACTCAATTATCTCGTTTAAATAAACTTCTCGGAAAAACTTTGACTCTCTCAGATCTCGAAGAAATATTATTCAAATTCGGTATGGAATTAGAAAGCTACGAGAAACTAGCTAATGAAGATTATGCATTGAAGATAGAGATAACGCCCGACCGACCAGACATGCTATCAACATTCGGTCTCGCTCGAGCCCTTAGAAAATACATGGGTTTAGATCCCGGATTTGACGAATATAAACTTCACGAAAACGAAAATTACAAAATAATTGTTGATAAAAGTGTACTACCGATAAGACCGTACATAGCATCCGTAGTTGTAAAAAATATTCAATTAGACGAAGATACTATACGAGATCTAATCTATACACAGGAAAAATTGCATGAAACGTTTTGCAGAGGACGAAAGAAAGCGTCTATAGGGTTCTATCCTTTACGCCGTGTTGTCTGGCCTCTCCACTATTTTGCAGAAAAACCCGAGAAGATAAGATTTAGACCCTTGGGATTTAATGTAGAGATGAATGGTTATGAAATTCTTCAGAAGCATCCTACTGGTCAAAAATACGCTCACATACTTATAAAGCATGAAAAATACCCGCTCTTTACTGACGATATGGGTAACGTGCTTTCACTCCCACCTATAATAAACTCTGAAGATTATGGAAAAGTAACTCCTCAAGATAAGGATGTACTTGTCGAAGTAACCGGAACTCATAAACCCACAGTAAAATTAGTAGTAAATATTCTTGCATCTATAATGCACGATCTAGGGGGGACTTTATACTCCGTTAAAATAATTTATCCAGACTTCTCAGAGAAAAGTCCTTACTTCGAGGCTAGAGAAATCGAAATAAAAACAAGATATGTTCAAGAGGTTCTTGGGATTGCTTTATCAACTCAGGATATTTCCGAACTTCTTGCTAGAATGGGCTTTGGAGCAAAGATTATAGATAAAGAGACTATTTTAGTCCGTGTACCTCCTTATAGAGCAGATATCTGGCACCCTATAGATATTGTTGATGATATAGCCAGAGCATATGGATTTGATAATATGTCTCCAGACTTAACACCCGTCTTTACAACAGGTTCTGTTTTAGAAAAGAGCAAAGTTATTGACTATATACGTGAGATATTTGTGGGACTAGGATTCCTAGAAGCTTTCACATTCGCTCTCACTAGCGATGAAGATCAATTCGATAAAATGCTCCTCGAGAAAGAAAAAGATATAGTTCGGATAGCGGGGGCTAAAGAAAAGAGAATAAACATGGTACGTAAATGGCTTTTGCCAGAACTCCTCAAAGCGCTAGCACATAATAAAGATAAGAAATACCCGATAAAACTCTTTGAAGTTTCAGATGTTGTGATACTCAGCCCAGAGGCAGATACTGGTGCTATCAATAAAACTCATTTAGCTTTCTTAGTGGCTCATAAAGATGCAAACTTCACCGAGGCACGGCAATATTTAGAATATACGCTTCAAACATTAGGTTTTCAAGAAACATCATTTGTTAGAACTAATCATCCCTCGTTCATAGAGGGTCGCGTAGCAAGGGTAATCATTAACGGAAAAGAACTAGGAGTCATAGGCGAGCTTCATCCTCAAGTGATTCTTAACTGGGGCTTATCAATTCCTATAGCTGCTGCAGAAATAAGTATTAGTGATCTATTTGACTGGGAGTATAAACCAGTAGACGTTCCTTCTTAGGAAATAATTGAAGATACTTGTTATTCTACATCAAAGGCTTGGTAAAAGCACTAGCATATTCTTTAATATATCTAGTTTTCGAGACAATACTTATCTCGTAATGCATTACTTTTTATTTCATTCTCACCAAAGAAAGCTTCCAGATAAGATATTAATCTTGACATTTATTTACTATTTTTTACTTTGGTGGAGTATATGCCCATGTTATTCGAAACCCTATGCGAGTACTATGATAGATTAGAGAAGCTCTCAGGAAAAATTGAGATGACTAAAGTTCTCGTTGATTTATTTATTAAAGCGGATCCGGATGAAATAGATAAAATTGTTTACTTAACGACTGGTGAGCTCTGGCCAGAGTATCTTGGTCAACCAGAGTTAGGCGTTGCTGAGAGATTGCTATTGCGAGCTATTTCTAAAGCAACGGGTGTTCCATTAGAAAGACTAGAGAAAATGCTGAAAACTTTAGGAGATATAGGCAAAGTAGCGGAAAGAGCTGTTAGCATGAAGAGAACTCAGGCATTACTTGTTACACCCTTAACAGTTAATGAAGTCTATGAGAAATTAGTAAAAATAGCTCATGCGACGGGTGAGGGGAGTCAAGACTTAAAATTACGAATTCTAGTCGGGCTATTAGTCTCTGCAAAACCTTTAGAGGCAAGATACTTAGCACGGATAATCGAGGGGCAGCTTCGATTAGGAGTAGGAGAAATGCTAATTCTAGATGCATTAGCAGAAGCGTTTCTTAGAGTAAAAAATGGTCGAGAAATTATCGAAAGAGCATATAATAAAGTCCCGGATCTTGGATATATTGCAAAAATTGCTGCAAAAGAAGGAATAGAGGGACTCACTAAGTTAAAAATAGAACCTGGAAGACCAATCCGACCTATGCTTGCTGAAAGATTAAGTGATCCAGCGGAAATCCTGAGAAAATTGGGTGGAGAAGCCGCGGCTGAATGGAAATATGATGGAGAACGATGTCAAATACATAAAAAAGGTGATAAGGTATGGCTTTTCTCCCGCCGGCTTGAAGATATAACTAGTCAATATCCCGATGTTGTAGAATATACTAAAAAGTATGTTAAAGCTGATGAATGTATTATAGAGGGAGAGATCGTCGCAATAGACCCAGAAACTGGAGAAATGAGACCATTCCAAGAATTAATGCGAAGAAAAAGGAAATACGACATCCATAAAATAATGGAAGAAATACCTGTAAAGGTATTCCTTTTTGACCTCATTTATCTAAACGGAGAGGAATTCTTGGACAAACCTTATTTGGAGAGACGGAAAAAGCTTGAAGAAATACTTGTACCAAACGATAAAATGCTACTTTCACATATGAAAATAGTAAAATCACTGGAAGAATTAGAGCGTTTCTTCTTAGAAGCTATCGAAGCTGGATGCGAAGGTCTCGTGGTAAAGTCTCTAAGAGATGACTCCATTTATCAGGCTGGTGCACGAGGTTGGTTATGGATTAAGTATAAGCGGGATTATAAATCAGAGATGGCTGACACTGTTGACTTAGTAGTAGTTGGAGCTTTCGCGGGAAAAGGACGAAGAGCTGGATCTTACGGCGCACTATTAGCAGCTGCTTATAATCCAGAAAAAGACGTTTTCGAAACTGTTTGTAAAGTTGGTTCTGGATTTACTGATACCGAACTTGATAATTTACCTGTCCTTTTACAGCCGTATATAAGAGACAGAAAACCAGCAAATGTTGAAAGTGTAATGGAACCAGATTACTGGGTAGAACCAGCATTAGTAATGGAAGTCATAGGCGCTGAACTTACCCTTTCACCAGTCCATACTGCTGCGAAGGATTTAGTCAAAAATAAGCTTGGTAAAGACGCTGGAATCGCCATTAGATTCCCTAGATTCTTACGTTGGCGCCCAGATAAGGGCCCAAAAGAAGCAACAACGGCAAAAGAACTATTCGAAATGTATCTTGCTCAGTTAAAGAAAGTTGAGAAGTAGAAAGATAGGTATCAGGAGAGGGGCACGTCTTCATGAGTCTCCGGTAGGTGGGGTTATCATCATGTCTGGCAACCTTTAGTCTTAGTAAATATTTTTAAGATTTTTTTCCTAACTTCCGAAGAACTTTCTAATCCATTAAAGCTGAATTTGGGTAGCCGAATGATTTTTAAGCTTAAACCTTGTTGTTCAGCCCACTTTTTTATATCTTTTTCCGAGAATTTCTGATCATATCCAAGAACTACTATATCTGGCTTTAACTCTTGGAGAATATCGTAGAAACTATCCTTATCTAATTCTCTTCCCAAAATAGCCTTATCAACTGGCTTTAAATTTTGAACAATCTCCAATCTTTCTTTCTCGTTAAATACTGGATCTCTTCCTTTAAGTTTCCTTACGGTGCTATCGCGAGCAACAATAACAATTAATTCTGTATTTTCTGCGACCTTCTTAGCTGCCCATAGAAATTTTAAATGCCCAAGATGAATGATGTCAAAAGTACCTCCTACGACTACACGCACTTTCCTACTCATATAACACACATCTTTAAGCATATCTTATCAAATATAAAGAGATCTTCGAGGATTATTTTTCATCCAAGTATTATTACTCTCAGAAGTCCGAGATGGTTTTTTATTTCCTTATAGCATCCCCGTATTTTGATAGAAAATGTGATAAAAAGTTTAGAACTGATAAATTTCACCCGGGCTTAGAATAACGACTTTTACTTCTGGGCACCTCTTCTCTACCTCTTTTTTGAATTCTTCAGGATCACCTGAAATTACATCAAATGTTTTGTAATGCATAGGGATAGCTACTTTTGGTTTCAATAATTCTACAGCTTTTGCCGCTTCGAGAGGACCCATTGTAAAGTGTCCTCCAATCGGTAAAAGTGCGATGTCTGGCTTGTAGAGTTCGCTAATTAATTGCATATCTAGAAAAACTCCGGTATCTCCAGCGTGATATATTGTTGCCTCATTACCTTTTATAACTACTCCTACTGGTGTACCAGTCGAGCTTGAATGATAAGCTGGTACAAGAAATGCTGTTAATCCCTCAAGTTTAATGGGTCCACCAATATTAGCTCCAATAGCCTTTTTTACTCCTTCTTGTTGTGCTTTTGCGGATAATTCGAAGATTCCAACAAATGTGGCATCGAATCTCTTAGCAATTTCAAAAGCTTCTCCAAGATGGTCTCCGTGATCGTGTGTGACAAATACGTAGTCAGCTTTTTTTACATCGTTAAGAGTTATTGGGGATTTTGGATTCGTTATCCAAGGATCAATATATATCACTTTATTATCAAGAAGAATTTCAAAACTCGCGTGCCCTAACCATTTTACATAACCCATAAAATATCCCTCCAAAATCTTCTATCATGCTAAATGCATAAGTTATTCAAAAATATTGTACAAATTTCAACTCTACGTATAATGCTAATAGGGTTAGTGGTGTGCTAGTGGATAAAAATAACATATTATGTATCATTTATCGAAGTGAAAAATTTTTTCTAAATGCTAGTTATAGGACTAAAAGTATGTACATTAGCAATATGCTGAGCGGTATTGTTATGAACTTTGATATCATGTAAACTTTCGAGTAACCATAACCACTAATTACGCCTGTAATAAATGTTGTTCCCAGAAGTACTATTCGTGCTGATGAGAATGAATGATAAACTTGAGTTGGATTGAAAGTTATTAGGAATGAACTATGTAATTGTGTAATGTAAAAGATGTTGCTTATAGACATACCAATGATTATTGGCCATAGAGAGTACCCTAATATAGCGAAGCTTAAACTAAAGTTTGTTTCTGCACCAAAAAGGTTTAGGAAGAAGTTAAGAAATAAGATATAGAACACAGCCCATGCGAAGCATATTACAAAACTTAGCAACAATACTGTGAGTAAGTGAATAATACGCATTAGCGCTGTTTGAGTTGCAGGTACTATAGGCAGCAAATAATTAAGAGTTATCTCGAAACGTAATGTTAGTAGTAAGGATAATAGAATTAAAAGGAGAAATCCGCCCTGAAGATCAGGAGCTAGTAATATTTCGGAGAATAAACTAAAAGGATTTAAAAGGGCCTTCTTTAACCTGTTAATAATGTCTCGAAGAGTTACTTCTCTAGTTGCTCGGAACCTAATTATTAACCTGAGATCGTAGCCGCAGTAGGGACATATTGGGTAGCCGATAGGAACTACCGATTTACAGTTAGGACATTTTATATGTAGTTTATCTTCCATAATCATCAACTTCGTTAAGAATCGACCTCTTGAAGAAGTATTTTCTTTATTATATCCTTGTCAGCGTGTTTTCGTAAAAATTCTTTTTCAATTTGTTTGTTCCTGAGATTGCTGGGATATAACCAAGGAACTCCTTTAATGATTGGGAACCATCTAGAGCATTTTTCGCATACAAGAATACCCTCTAGAACGATTTCTTGTTTCGAGTTTGATACTATTTTTTCTTGCGTTTCAAAGGTATATAGTTTTAAATGTCCTTTACAATCAGGACAGGCTAGAATATTAACAAGATCTTTGCGCATTTAATTCTCCTTAGTGGTACTTTCTTCTTCCAGTTCTAATAACTCTTTAAGTAAATCCTTGAAATAGGAATCTTCAACATGTATTACGTCTGGTAATGCATTTTTATCATATTCCAACCCAAGAGTCTTTTTTAATTCCTCTCTCTCACTATATACCCGGGCTATTATATGGTAGCAATACCTCCTTCTAATCAGAGATTCCTGTCTTGCTTTTAAAAGTACGTGAAATAAATAATCGGGACAAGAGCATAGGAACATATATTCCTGATCGGTTTCTTTCTGGTATGAAGTTACTATATATTCAAAACTCCTGCCAACAACTAACCATAATATTTTTCTAGACGGAAAGAAAATGTATTTTTTTACGCTTTTTCTTCGGGCAGCTTGCACTCCTTCGGCATATATTTCAGGGAATAGTTTCTCGTACGTTTCAAGAATTCCTGAGAGAAAGTTAAGGCGTTTTTTCATTTTTGTTTCTGTTAACATATTTTATCTCACTGCTGTAATAATTGCTGTCTTCGGCGTCTTTTTTCTAGAACTTGCTTAAGTTGGCTCATAAGCTCTTGTCGTGCACTCATTTTACTAGCAAAGCGGGGGGTAGCTGATTGTTGAGGAGAGGGCTGAGCAGAGGGCCCTGCTGATGTTAATTGTAGGGATTGTTCTGAAGCAGTTTGTTGAGTGACGGGGTACTGTGGAACAGTTTGTTGAGTTGGTGCTGGTGGACTTTGACTAGATTGCTGAGGAGCTACGGTAGTAGCCGATTGTTCTGGTGCAACACTTGCTTTAGTAGGAGAAGAAGCTGGTTGAGTAATTGGTTGGATCTGGAGAGAAGCCGAAGTTTGGCGTGATAAACGCTGTTCTATTTCGTTTGCTTTGTTTTCTAGCATATCTAGAGACTCATGAATGTCCTGTAATATTATTATTAGTTGATTAACAACTTCTTTTAGGAAAGTATCAATGTCTGAGATCTCGCTCTTTATTTTCTGGTATTCTTTCGTAACCTCTTCAAGCCTTTGTCGCATGTTTTCCCAAATCTCCGCGGTTTCTGAAGGAGCTTCTGGAGAATCTTTGCTCAAAAAGACACACCTCCAATACTACTATCAACAATAGAATTTCTTATAAAAAATGATATGGATTGCAGACGCTCTCGAAAATATATAGAACGTCAACAGTTAAGAGATTTCTAAGGCAATTATTATTTACATTGTCGGTAATTCGGGAATGATGATACCTGGCAAGTGAGATCTTAATGATCGATCACAGTTAATCTGACCCTTTCCTCAACATTTCAATTTCTTTCTCTAATTCTTCTGGAGAAAAACTAAAGTATCCTGGAAACTTGAAACTGATGTGTATAATATCATCTCCCCAACCTAGTTTTATATTTCCTAGGTACGCTACTTGCTTATCTAAGCGGATATATAGTGTTTTTGTTGAGCTATCAAAACGCTCACTAATCCAATTAGGATATAGAAAACCTTCAATTTTACTCATGATCCACCTAAAAATAGCCTCTGCCTCTTTCTTATTTCTTATAAACGCTTCTAACCTAATGATTGGATTTCCATAATGCCCCGAAATCACTTCACGTGACAATTTTATTTTCAGATTCGGTGGAAGAACATTTCTAATAGCCTTGATAACTTTTTCCTCATCTTCTGTTGCGTGTACATGCACGGCTATTCTAACCGATATCGGCTTAATTTTTCCTCTATTCACCAAAGTCACCTAAAAATAAAAAATAAGGTAAGGTTCCATATGATCATAAAGTAAATAGAAGACTCACCGTTTTACGTTCTTATATTTATGCCATTAAATTGGGATGATGAGCCCGCGAGGATCCAACTTTAAGGATGACGAGAGCACGGCGCTTCTGACCTTACTTTAGAACATATTCTCGTAACCACTTAAGGTAATCCCCATACGCTTGAGCATCTAAAACAATTAGCTCAGGCACAGTATATGGATGGTTTTCCTTAAGCCAATTCAGAATTTCATTTTGCTTCTCAGAAGCTGTCTTTATTTCCAAGATATACTCGCGCTCACGCTCAATTTTTCCTTGCCAATAATACGTTGAAAAAGCTTCAATCACACTAATACATGCAGCAAGTTTGTTACTTACAAGTTCCAGCGCTATTTTATCCGCTTTCTCCTTAGAGTTAACGGTTGTGAAAATAATGATGATCTTACCTTTCTCCATTTCAAACGCCCTGATTTAATGCTTATGCGTTCAAAAGTTAATGTCTTACAACTCAACTTGTTCTAATTCGCTAAAAAGCTATATATTATATGCTCTTGTCATAATTCTTCCTATATGCGAGGTTGAGTGAGGATTTATGGAGGAATAAGATTGAAACTAAAAGAAGTTGTGCCAATGAATCGTCAAAAGTTACAACAAGTGTTAGAAGAATTATCGGGACTAAAGTATGATTTCGTAGTAGATGCTCATTGCCACATAGAATCAGATCTATTCACCCAGGAAGAAAGAGAGAGAATATTGGACATAGCTATTAAAAAATATCGTGTACGAATGTTCACTACACCTATAACAATGCAGGAAAGAGTTCTAGCCCTTAAACTCTCAGAAAAGTATTCTAGCTCTTTATTCATTGTTACTGGATCGCACCCACTTTCTGAGGAACCATTAGATGACGTGATAGAGTTTATAAGAAAACACAAGAAGATCATCGTGGGGATAGGAGAAGTCGGTCTAGATTTCACGCCCCCAAACAATACATCAGAGATAAAAGAAAGACAAATCCGAAAATTTGAGACTTTTATACAGCTTGCGAAAGAGATGAACAAACCTCTTGTCGTTCATTCACGTAGTGCTGGAAAGTATGCCTTGGATATACTTATAAAAAATGGTGCTGAAAAGGTTCTTATGCACGCATTCTCTGGTAAAGCAAAGTATGCTAAGAAAGGAATTGAGGCTGGTTTTTATTTTAGCATACCGCCTAATGCTGCTTTTAGTCCTCAAAAAAGGAGTCTCATTAACGTATTACCGATAGAGAATATTTTGTTAGAAACGGACTCCCCCTATATGCGACTATTCAATAACGTAATTACGTATCCTTGGCACGTCTTGATTTCTGCAACGATCATTGCTGTAGCAAAAGAAATGGAAGTAGAGGAAGTGATACGTGTAACTACCCAAAACGCTCAGCGCTTATTCTCTGTCTACTTCTAATGTTTCATTTTGTTACTTCGTTGATAGTATCTAAAAGCATTTTTTTGAATTCTTTATGAATTTCTGTGAGTTTGTCTTTCTTTCTACTCTCCGTCATCATCCTAATAACGGGCTCTGTGTTGCTAGGTCGTATGAGAATGGATGCGCCTTCTAGATACACTTTAACACCATCTATGGTGCTTACGTCAGAAAACTTGCTCAGTATTTTCTCTTTTAGTTTTTCAATTACGCTCCATTTGATAACATCGTCGACTGGGATATTTTCACGAAGAACATAGTACGTACCTATCTCATCGTAAAGTTTGCCTAATGGTTTATTCTCCTTAGTTATTATTGAAGCTATAGTATATGAAGTAAGCATAGCATCATCATAATAAAAACCGTAGAGAGGTAGGAAGAAATGATAGCTTCCCTCTACTCCTATTTTTGCATTATGCTCCTTCGCTGCCCGTGCCACAAACACGTCTCCCACTCTGGTCTCTATAGCTTTAATTCCCATTTCCTCAAGCTTTTCTCTTAGTAATGATGAACATTCTGCGTTATAAACGACTGTATCCCCTGGTTTAAGAAGATTTCTAGCTAATAAAACGCCTATTACCTCCGCTGGAACTACTCTCCCCCTCTCATCAAGTATCACTGCTCTATCTGCATCACCATCAAATGCTATGCCAATATCCCCCCTCACAGCCTCAATTACTTTTCTCAAATTTTTCAAATCACTATGAACAGGATCAGGTGATCCAGAAGGAAATGTTCCATCAACCTGCCCATTTAGGACAATTATTTCATGATACTTACTAAACATTCTTGGAATAACTATTCCTCCGATACCGTTCATTGTATCTAGTACCACTCTTAGACTATCATTTGGTTGAAGGGGTGTATTCCATACGAAGTCTAAATAATTATTGATTACCTCTTCTCTATCCCCTGTGATAATTGTTCCTACTTCATCCCACTCTGCCCATTTAATTTCGTTTCTGAAAAATCGATCCCTAATTTCCTTATTCTCCTCCGCAAAACCAGTACCATCGTTTTTTCTGAAGCGAATCCCATTCCACTCTGGAGGGTTATGAGAAGCTGTTACGTAGGCTCCTCCATCGGCTTCTTCGCTTTTCCAAACAGCAAAGTAAAATGTCGAGATCGGTAAAGAATCAAACATAACTACGTCAATACCCGCAGACACAATACCAGCTGCTGCTGCATGGATAAACAGTTTTGTTGATGTTCTCCCATCCCCGGATATAAAGGCTTTTTTTCCACCCCACTCCTTTATGATATTAGCAAATATTGCTGCGGCTCTTGCGATAATATCTGGAGAAAGCGTCTTGCCGAAAATACCTCTAATATCATAAGCTCTAAAAATTGTTTTTAGGTAGTCTTGATACATCATTATTTTTCACCAATGGTTGATATAGAATGGCAGAAATTTGGATTTTACGTTTAGGGCATAGAAGAAATAGGGATAAAAGAATATCTACTCATGTAGGATTAGTCGCAAGAGCTTTCGGAGCTAATGGCATTATCTTCTCAGGAGACTATGATGAAAACGTTCTTGAGAGCATAAAACGTGTTGTAGAAATTTGGGGAGGCCCCTTTGAAGCCATATATGAAAAAGATTGGAAACGCTTAATAATCGCAAAAAAGGAGGAAGGATTCATAGTTATTCACTTAACAATGTATGGGGAGAATCTACCTGATATTATTGACGAGATTAGAAGACTATTTTACAAGATGAATAAATCACTGTTAATAATTGTGGGTGCCGAAAAAGTTCCAGGGATTGTCTACGAGTTAGCGGATTATAATATAGCGATTTCTAATCAACCTCATAGTGAAGTAGCTGCATTAGCTGTATTCTTAGACTGGTTATTCGAGGGAAAGGAGCTTAAGAGGACTTTTAAGGATGCAAAATTAAAAATCATACCTTGCAAAAAGGGAAAGAAAGTTTTAAAAGCTTCAACTAATCCTTCGTAGATAATTAGCTCCTTTTCCCTATGGGTACTAATACTAAATTAAAACAAGGAGGTGACTTATCTTCAAGCTTTGGTTAGTCACATCTGCTTTACCCTATGCGAACGGCGAGCTCCATATTGGTCATATTCGTTCTACGTATCTCCCTGCAGATATATTTACGCGCTTTCTTAAGATGAGAGGTTTTGATGCTTATCACGTATGCGGCACCGATGAGCATGGAACGCCCATACTAGCGCGAGCTATAGAGGAGAAGAAGACTCCCAAAGAAATCGTTGATTACTATTATCAAATAATCAAACGTTCATTAGAGAAAACCCATATACATTTTGATATATTCTCCAGGACAACGAAACCTCATCACTACAAGATGACACAGAAGTTTTATGAAAGGGCAAAAAAAGCGGGCTACATCTACATGAAAGAGATACCTATTTTATATTGCGAAGTAGATAGGATAGCATTGCCAGATAGATTAGTAAAGGGAAATTGCCCATACTGTGGTGCCCCTAACCAATACGGGGATCATTGCGAAGTATGTGGTAGAACATATTCTGCTTTTCAATTAAAGAACCCTCGATGTTCGATATGCAATAATCAGCCAGTAATCAAGTATAGCAAGCATGCATTCTTTGCACTAAGTGAGTTCTCAGAAAGACTGGAAAAATGGGTAAAAGAAGAAGTTAAATTGACACGAGGAGTCAGAGAACACGTCCTTCATTGGATTAGAGAAAAATTACAGGACTGGGATATAACACGTGATATTAGTTGGGGAGTCCCTGTTCCAGATATACCTAATCAAGTATTTTACGTATGGTGGGATGCGCCAATCGGCTACGTATCGTTTACAAAAGAACTATTCGGTGAAATAGGTAAAGATTGGGAACGTATCTGGATTGATGGAGAGGGACGGATCGTTCATTTTATCGGCAAAGATATAATCTATCATCATGTGCTCTTTTGGCCAGCAATGCTTATGGCAAACGAATTTGCTCTACCCAATGAGATAAGAGTACGCGGTTTTGCTACTTTAGAAGGCCAGAAAATGAGTAAGAGTCGGGGCATATACATCGGATTAGAGGAGTTCATGGATTATTGGCCCGCAGAGTACTTACGATTTTACTGGGCCTTGACTACTCCTGAAAGTCTTGACGATGGTGATTTTAGTCTCCGCGAGTATCAGGAAAAAATAAACAAAACATTGATTGGAGAAGTCGGTAATTTTGTTCATCGAGTATTGACATTAATAAAACGGGGAAATATACAAAGTGGATCTGTTGATAAAGGGCTACAGAATAAGGTTTTAAACCTCGTTAAAGACTATGAAACAAAAATGCTAGATAATAAATTCGACGCCGCTATAGAAGTAATGCTTGAAATTGCACGAATAGGAAACAGGACACTTAGCATTACTGAACCTTGGAAAAACTTATCGAGCGAAACTTCCAGAAAGGTACTCGTAACACTATTTAACTTTACTAGACTCCTCTCCGTACTCCTTACTCCAATACTACCAGAATCCAGCAAGAAAATGCGTAAGATGCTTGGAATAGTCGAAGATGCGAAAACAGCTTATGAATTCATTTTAAATACTCTCGATACTGATGCTACAATAAGTATTATAAGAAAGTTTTTAACCCAGACCAAGAAGATAGAACCTCTCTTTAAGAAAATAGCAAAAGAAGATATAGAGAAAATCCGTCTAAAGCTCGGAACCTCCACATAATCTTCAAAACATAATTATTCAATAAAACTTGAGGGAGAAGAAAATGCGAATCAATTATTTACTCAAATGGTTAGATTCTCCAGTACCCGGGCGTAGAAGAAAGGCCTTAGAGCAACTCACAAAACATGCTATAAGAACACCATCTCAAATAGACCAAATATATCCACGAATAAAGCAATTAATAAAAGATTCAGATTGGAGCGTACGGAGCACATTGTTAAAATCATTGACAGAGCTAGCTTTGGTAAAGCAAGAGATATTACCAGAGACTCTTGAGGTTATCAAAGAATCCATTAACGATGAATTTCCGAACGTAAGGAGCACAGCCATCTTTTGTCTGGCCAAATTAATTGCTAAGTACAAAGACCTCGCCCAGGATACACACACTATTGACACAGCACTAGAACGTTTAAGAGACGAAAATAATAATGTAAAAGAAGCAGCTTTAAGGTTATTATTAGAATTATCACGGATAAACTCGGATATTCTTCAGAAAAAATTCAATGAGGTATATGGTTTAGCAAATCACGAGATTGCTAGTATTAGAAAACGTGTATTAGAAGTATTTAACGAGAATTTCGAAAATATTCCAGAAGACCAGTTAGCAAATGTCATCTCGCTTTATTACGAAAAACTAAAGGATCCTGATTACTTTGTCCGCGAATATGCACTAAAGGGCTTTTGCCGATTGGTAGAACTCGATAAGGTAAAAATTGATGAGACTCTAATAAGAGAAGTTAGGAAGAGGCTCAGAGATCTCTACATTCCAGTTAAGAGAGCAACCATTGAGCTAATTAGAAAGATCTTAGACAAGAACATCTTTTACGCAGATAACTTTCTTGACATCATTTCTAATGAGATTTTATTAAAAGAGAAGAGCCTAAACTTTAAGCTTGAGGTCTTAAGGTTATTGTACGACTATATCGATAAAATACCCCAAGGGATCATTCATAAGCATAACATTCCGCGATCTCTAGATAAACTAGAGAAAGCTACTGTAGAAAAATCAGCAAAACGAGAAGAAATTAAAAAACTTGCTCGTGTAATTCTTGAACAGAAACTCGGATATACTGTTGAAATACGAAGAAAGAAATTCGGAGAACCAGATCAAAAAGAGAAATAAAACTACTATTCATTATACTCCTCCGAAGAATTTATCTAGCGTTACTCTCTCTTCCTCCTTCTTTTTGGCTCTTGTTTTCTCTTTCGTTTTCTTCTCCTTTTCTTCCTCTTCTCGTTCACTAACTTTTTCCTCTTTTACCTGTGCACTCGGTATTGGTACGATGGATTCTACTCTCGGACCTATCTTGCTTAATGCGTCCTCATATGCTTTCAGAACTTCTTTCTCAATACTGCTTCTCTCTTTTTTTCTTCCAAAAACATATCTCATGAAAATACTAATTGTTTCCTTAGGAATCTGTAATCTAGCGAATAACCGGCCTATAATATCCGGTCTTTGTTGAGCAAGGTATGCTAAGAAGCGAAGCTCTCTTCTCGCTCTCTTCCTCGAAATATGCGTATACTTTGCGTATCTTTCTAGCAATGGTCTTAGTCCTAGTTTTTTAGTGCTGATTTCTTCCGTTTCCTCGGATTCCTCTTCTGCTTCTTCTTCTATCTCACCCTCCATTAGTTTCTTCATTTTATAAAGTTCTTCAACAATTGTGGGCTTATTTACCCTAATTTTCCTGAGCTCCCACACATTTTTCGCTTGCTTACCATATTTAGCCATAGCCGTTGCTAAGACGTTCATGGCATCTCTATAAGCGATTTTCCAATTCATTGTTCTAGCGCCGATTTTATAAAGATAGTCTGCTAGAGCTAATTCATTGTAGAAATTAAAGAGCCCTTTAGAACGATCTATAAATGCGTAAGCATTTTCCCAGACCCATAAGATTAATTCCCATGGATCCACGTCCGTAGCTGCGCTTAGATATCTCTGTACTCGCGAGATAGTCTCATCTAAAGTTCTCCCTTTAAAGCCAAAGGCGTATCTTATAGCATCCTGCAAGCTAAGCATTTCTTCATGAAAGATATCTGGTAAGACACCCGTATGATAATAAACTTCTAATGCTTCCACGATTGTTCTAAAGTCGGGTGCGTATTTAGCTAAGAAATTGATTATTTGCTCTGGCACCTCCATCTTCATTCTAGCCATTATGCGTTTGATCAGAGCTTTTGCTTGATATTCCTGAGGCCTATCAAAGAATACTGTTAAACACTTTGTCATGAGTGCTCTAACTTTCCTGTCATGAATAACATTAGCTGTTAGTATCAGAGGTAATCGAATATCATCAAGCAATCTCATGAGAGCCGAAAAACCACCACGATCATCTCTACTAGATAATCCATCCACTTCATCTAACAGTATAATTCTAGGTGGTTTTGTTGGATCGCCTCCAATAATGAAACCTGCGCTTTTAAGGGCCTCTTTCACGATTTCTCGTACAATACTACCACTTCGTTTATCACTAGCATTAAATTCAACTACCATAACTCCCTCTTGCCAAGCTAAAGCATAAGCTGTTGATGTTTTTCCAGTACCAGGAGGACCTACTAAGAGTAGCGGTTTATAAGGTGGAAGAGGTGGTATAGCGGGAGGTGTAATGCTCTCCTTCACTTGTGAGAGAAATTTTCCCCATACTTTATCTAGCCACTTCTTTATCTCTCTAAAAGCTGTTGGTTTAAGAGTTGTTGTTAATTCCTTCCCTTCTTCCTTAAATAAGGTAGTATGGCTTGTTGGTATTTCACCTCTACTAGGTACCCCTGCCCATTTCTCGAATTCTTGTTGAAATAGTGATTTCCATTTTTGTAAATATTTACTTGCCCATTCCTTTCCCTGCTGTGTTTTAAGAAATTCAATCCATTTGGTCCTCTCTTCAGAATTCCAGATTCTAAAGATGTTCCAGAGAATTATCCATGCCCGCCACCAGTTTAATATCTGTGTTCTTTGTCTATTTGTTATTATAACTTCGTAAAGAGATCTCGGTCTAAAAAGCTCTGTCCATGGAATCCTTCTCTGTAACTGATGAGCCAAAGTTATCACCAAATATTTCTAGGCATTCTCAACTTAACTAATTTATTAAGACCTTTCTGGCGTTTTAATATTATTCACAAACGTATAAAAAGGAGAGAGAGAGAGACAAAGTCTAGATTCTCGGAGTCCTGGTCTATGTTCTGTACGACTAGCGCCACTTTCTAATGTGTCTTTCTTTTATATTTCGCACCTAAGTCAGCTATATAGGCTAGCAGAGCCGTTAATTGCAGGTAATCTGTGGCCCCCTGAGAAATTCTGAAGTCTAGGTCGCTGAGAAATCTTAAGAGACTAATTTTATCTTCGGATTCTATGGGAATTACACCCCTATTAATTGCTCTGAAGAATTCTGCTAGTAGATCCTCTCCGGAGACTCCCTCTTCCACAAGTGCATTGATTAGTTGTTTTCTAGCCTCTTCGAATTTTCCTTCAAATGCTAGTTTTATCATCTCTTCTACCTTCTCAGGATAAACTAATCCCGCTGTTCTATATACTACTTCTCTAGTCACAGGCACACCTAGATAGGCTACGCTTTGGAGAAGATTTATGGCCTTTCTTAAATCACCTTCGCTTATCTCCATAATAGCCTCTAGACCATCATCCCTTAAGTCAACGTTTTCTTGCTCAGCTATAAACCGTAATCGTTTAATTATCGCTTCTTTTGGTAATCTCTTGAATTTGAATACAGCTGTTCTTGATTGAATAGGTTCGATTATTCTCGATGGATAATTGCATATAAGGATAAACCTTGTTATGTCAGCATAGTTCTCCATTGTCCTTCTGAGAGCATGTTGAGCCTCTCTTGTCATCATATCAGCTTCGTCTAGTATCAGAATCTTATATGGAATTTCCCCTGTTATTCTAGATCTAGCAAAGTCCTTTAATTTTGTTCGTACCATCTCTATACCACGTTCATCTGACGCATTCAGTTCAAGAACAAAGTTCCGCCAATTTTCGCCATACAAGTCGTGAGCTAGAGCTAAAGCAGCTGTTGTTTTTCCCGTACCCGGAGGGCCTGCAAAGAGCATATTAGGGATATTTTTTGATTCAACAAATTTTTTCAGCGCTTGGACAACCTCTTCTTGATCCACAATCTCATCTAATGTTTTTGGTCTGTACTTCTCAACCCATAAAACCTCTTCCAATTCCATTTTGCTCATAGAACCCACCATACCCTATCACTATGAGATTGAAAAATTATATCGAAATAAGAAAATTATTTTATAACCCAAAAATTTTCTTATGAGATCCTTTCGATGATATAGTTACCGAGAAATAATTAGATGAAATTAGATTGATAATTCTTGAATAGTATCACTAGTTAAATAACCAACTAGCTGTTCATATTTCGCTATTACATGATACTTAGGGATAGTTTCTTGGCCATCAACTGCTTGAAATAAAGGGAGTTCGATTGTTCAATGAGCAGTTAACAGTAGACCTTTACGAAATAAAGTTCCCAGGCAAGATAGTTGGTAAGGAAGTTATAGATCAGGAAGCAAAACGATTGGGTATAGTCAAAAATATTCGGTTGAAAACCCCTCCATTACGACTATTTCTTGTAGTAAGAAATAAAGATATTGATGTAGAGATTCCATTTGAACACGTAGACAAGATTGGAAAAAACATTATAAAACTGCGTAAAGTGATGGATGTTGAGGAACTCTCCGTTGAAGAAGCAATAAAAATACTTGAAAATGTTAAGACAGAGATAATTACTGACGTTCATCTTTTAATAAATGGCAGAAAAGATATATAAAATAATAGTTAGAAATCATAGGAATATCTGGAATTCTATCTCTGAACCATCCGTAAGTTTCAACTTCTTTCTTAAATTAATCGGTGCGACGATTTCTATCACATTCTCTGGATGCACGCTTTTCTGAGGTCTTATCACTACAATAGGGATTTCCCCTATTTTGCCAGTAGCATATCTTATTGTTCCATATTCCATAGGAGTATATGTATGAGGAAGAATCTCGCTCGTTTTTTTACCGTCAATTATAACATTAAGTGTACCAGGAAATGGATGCGCTTTTAGCACCTTCTTGAAAAAATTCAAATATTGGGGTCTTGTAACATAGTATGCGCCTTTTCCAACGCCACTAGTCACACGACCTCGAATTTTAAGAGTCTTCATAATATCATCCCATAAGATCTCTGATACGGCTATATCTTACAGTCGTATTACGTTAATATAATTTCTAAAAACTCTAGACTGGGGTCAAGAATTAATACTTATCTCGTGGATGGCGGAACGATTATTAATTTTCCGGAGCAATACTTAATATTCTTGATGACTAAACCTAGTTAATCCTCATATGATTATTGTTGCTAAAAATGGCCAACAATACTTCTTAAAAAACGTTTTTATAAAAATTGCATAGTGAAGTATTATGCAAATAGTTAGATTCTGGATTAAAGTTCGTGATATTGCAGATATCGCTAGATTATTGTATATGCTCTCGAGCTCTTCAAAAAAATATCCTTATGTATTCTTAGAACAGTGTTCCAAAGAAATTTCAAGAATTGTTACTCTCGTAGCTTATCCAAAATTAATGCACCCTAGTCTCCTTTTGATATTTCTATACACTGATATCAAAAGACATTATGAGTTAGAGAAGCGAGGCTATTTAAGGTATCTAGCGGCTCCTAGAGAAATGCTTAGCGTGAGGAAAAATATTGATGCCCTCGGATATTATATTCCAATAATTAAATCGAAGAGATCATTAAGGCTGTTTATCATGGATTTTTCCGATAAGAAAACCGTGGTAAATCCTAAGAAAACGTCTCAAATAAATATTGAAGTGTTAAAATTGCCTTTCATAGAACATATGAGGTTGCTAATTGAAAAATTTGAATACGATAGAGTTGTCTATAAACTAGAGCAAGCTAACGAGACTTTTTTATTTAGTTTTGTGGAAAAAACATCTCCAAGCGGCTCTCCTGTGCAAATATTAGTGAGTAATACAAATAAAGAATTAAAGACTCCATTTATCACCTTAAACCAGTATGGGGAAATAATAACATGCCGTGGGGAAGAGCATAGCAAGTTTACATATATTGCCTTAATAAATGTCGTAAAGATTCCAGAAGAATTAAGAACATTACTCATGTCTTACTCTACTAGTTTCTAAATGAATTTCCCTTTAATGAATCTTAGTGTTGTAAACGTTTCTGACAAAGAGTCTGAAAAAATGACAATTAATACTCTGAGATCTCTACGGATCTTGTTAAGGAACAATCTTGTGTCAATGAATTGCTCCCAAATACCACCTAAAGCAGGCACTACTCCCTCCTGATCCCATATACTTACTGTTGGCCCAAAATATCTTTGCTCATATTTTGCTTTCTCATTTTTAATAAACGCTCTAACTTGATTAACGACGAAGACTGTGCTTCCTTTTTTTACTAAACTTCGTAAAATCTCTCCAACGATGCATATTGCCTTGTGAAGTTCATAAATGCTTTCTTCGCCCGTATCCATTAATTCAGCAAGAGCGTTTGGAAAAGAATCAATCACTATTATATTTTCTTCGCTAGACAAACTCTTTGTAAGATTTGTAATTTTATGAAGAAAATCCGATAAATCAATAGGCCTGTAAACATAGATCCTTTTCAGAATGTTTTCAATTTTTTCTGAAGTCATTAATTCTTGCAACAATGTCAGTTCAAATACTTTATCCACATCAAAATACCAAGCGAGAACTTTTTCATTCCTATAGAGATAATTTAGTATTATCTGTTGTATAAGTCTGGTTTTTCCCACGCCAGCAGGCCCACATATTTCAATAATTTCATTAAAGGGGATGCCCCCTATGGAATCGATACTCGGAATTCCTATCTTTACTTTTCTCGTAATTTGTTTGCACAGATTTTTCTCGAAAATCCATTTAACCATAAAAGCGTGCCTCTCTTAGTTTTGGTTTTAGTCTAATTTATATACGCATTGAAGCATGTTATACCTTAATCAGCGATTATAATAGTCAGCTCATGTATGAATTTACCCCTATTATTTAAGGCATCACTTTGAGGTGTAAAAAATTTGACCAAGAATAATGAATTTCAGCGCGAAAAATATCTCCGGGTTGTAAAAATTAGACCTCTTTTCCCCATTCCATTAAGTCCTCTTCCTCCAACTGCTTCCCTTATGAATCCTGCTCTCCTTTCATCTTTAACAAGACCAGTACTTGAACTAAAATTAGAGGATGGTAGTACTTTCAGAATGGGGGGTATTCCTTCTCATATAGCATTGGAGATTTGGGAATTATTAGAGACTAGAAAAGCGGGTATGGAAAATGTTGAGCGCGTAGATCCACGGCTCACATTATCCCAAGTAGTTGTTGAAATAGCGGAAGTTCAGAGAGTAAGAATATCCGATATTTTGCCTCAATACAACGTTTATGTAGCAGAAGTCGATATTCTCCCCGAAGGATTCGGCCGTCCAATAACTCTACAGATGGTGCCTTCTCACGCGATTCTCATTGGTTTACGGGCCAAAGCCGATATTTATGTTGCTAAAGATTTGGTCGAAGATCAGCAGGAGGAAATGCAAACCGAGAGATCACGCGACGAAAGTTTCTACGATATTTAAGATCCAAAAACGCTGAAACTTTAGAGAAAATAAAATCCTCATTTGTTTTTCACTCAAAAAGTATTTTTCCACTAAAAGCTCATAGAATTAAACCTATTGATTGGATATTAATCGTCAATACTCGTATCATTATAAAAAACTGCACAAACGAGGTTGATAAACCAGAAATCTGCATACTTAGTATACTGTAATATAGAGGCTCCGTGACCATAACCCCTAAAAGAAGTCCCTCCATAGTGGGCATCAGCACTACTATTAAATTAAGTAGTTCAAGAATGCCCAGAAATATTCTAAGCTCTTTCTCTGGAATTGTTCTGATAAGCAATAAAATATCAACATGCCAGGAAATCTGAATAAGAACCAACATCGACGTACAAAAAACTCTCGCCATTTTTTCTCCCAACCAAAAATAATGTCGCTGACACTAAATATTAACGGTACAATAGCGTATTTTATTCCGCAAAATATAGGGCAAAACCTCTAGTCAATTTTAATGAAAACGTGACCAGAGAAGAATTAATATTGCGTTTAAGCCATATGATTACTTCGTAGTAAAAAAATTCTTCATTCCTAAAAAATAATTTATTTACTGGGGGACAATCTTGGCGCTACCTAGAGGAGTAGAAATACGCCAGTATTTAATTAAACAACTTGACGAGATAATCAAAAGCGGTGCAAAAAATGTTCTTGTTACAAACCCTGATGGATTTGTCTTTCTCTCTCATGGAGATATCGACCCCGTGGATTTAAGCATTGCAGCATCCTTAGCTTCCGCTTTTCAGAACACTATACGGTATCTAAACAGTGATTTTTACTACAAGTTAGGCTTACTTTTAAAGAAAGCAATTAAAATTAACGAGGTAAGTCTTTTCCAATACATACTATCCTATGGAGACAAAACATACGTAAGCATATTTATTGAAGGATACTCTATAATATCCGTAGTACCCGACCCAACCAAGATCCAGGAAATTTCGGATCTATTATTAAAGACTATCATACAAGTAATGAATGTATTTAGAGAGCTAAGAAAAAGAATCACTATCGAAAGTCCCGAAATTCCGGTAGGGATCACTAGTATTCCAACAACAACTCTTGAAGAAGTCCCGGTCGAAGAGCAAATCAATGAAAGCTTATTTATTGACCCAAAGATAGGATACCAGCACATACGTCAAGTAACCCTTACAGCACTAAAAGTGCTAGAAGAAAAAGGTGATTGGTTATCTGCTCTTAAAGCATTCCAAGTAATTAGTCTATATATTAAAACACTATTGAAAAAGAACCCACAGTATACAGAAAATAATGTTATTATGACTATTAATCGGTGGGTTGAGAAAACTGTTCAGAGAATCCAAACCCTTTTAAGAACTTATGGAAACTCTTCGATCGACGATAAGCGTAAACAAATTCTAAAGCAAGGCTTAAACCAGCTTCTTAATTATCTCCGTAGAGAGATTTACAAATAATGCAAAATACAAGCAAAAATGTAGTGTTAAGAGAAAATTAGGTGAAGAAAATTGCCAGAAGAAGGAACTGAAGATAACCTAGTACATACAAGGCTATTAGTTCCAAAAGAGAGAATTGGGATAATAATTGGAAAGAAAGGAGAAACTAAAAAAAGAATTGAGAAAGAGCTAGGTGTTAAGTTAAAAATTGATAGCAAAACTGGCGAAGTAATGATTTATGCCCCACAAGAAAAAGCAGATGTACTTCTAAAGGCTAGTGCGATAATAAAGGCTATAGCTAGAGGATTCTCTCCTGAAAATGCCTTATTACTAAAAAATGACGATTATACTTTGTCATTAATCGATTTAACACAATATGCACCCACAAAGAAAGCTCTAATCCGTATTAGAGGAAGAATAATTGGAGAGAAGGGTAAAGCAAGATTATTAATCGAAGAGTTAACAGGTACTAAGATATCAGTGTATGGAAAGACAGTAGGTATAATTGGTCCTTGGGACAAAGTTAGTCTAGCAGAAGAAGCTATAAGAAAACTTGCTGAGGGCGCTCGCCACTCCACAGTTTTCGATTGGCTTTATGAACAAAAACGTATCGAGAAAATGATGGCGCTAGATGAAAAACTTAGAAAACCTTATGAAGAAGAAAAATATGTGTAAAACTTTCTTTAGGTAATATTCTCAGTCTAACCTTAATTCTCTATCTTATAATTATGACGGAACAAGTAGCTAAAACCGCTACAGCAGCAGCTACGCTTCCTATCGGAGTTTCCTCATCTCCTGCCAATCCTTTTGCTCCTATTATTATTGCGTCGAAAAGCCCTTCTTCTGCTTCTTTTAAGATTTCTCTTGCAATAGAAGACTGTGGAAAACGCACTTTACGTACTTTGTAATCTACCCTTATTCCTTGATTCTCTGTTTTATCCTTTACTTTCTCGAAGATTTTCTGTAATTCCTCTTCAGAAAAACCTTCGGGGACAACACTAAGGACGGTTATACTAGAACCGTACCTTTTTGCAAAATCAATTGCCAAATCTAGTGCTTTAAGTGAGGATCCACTACCATCTACTGGAACTAATATCTTTCTAAACCATAGAGCTACAAAATAACTTTTCTCTGGCACATATTTTACTCCATTAGACATCTAAAACCACCTTCTTAATATTCCTAGACTCTCATCTGTCTTTGAGATACTGTTTAGAGGATTTAGTTCTATTTCCATCATAGCTCTAACAGCATCAATATTTTCAGGTACAACAATAGCTTCTTGATGAACACCATACATCAACCATACTTCATTCCCATCCGTTGTAATTGAGTCTTCCCATACTACTACTTCGTAGATATCATATCTAGGCCTTAAGATATCTCTCGCCCATTCTATGATATCAGCTGTACTATTAAAACCATAATTTTGTTGGATTAATAGAATCCTAGGTGTATGATTTAAAGAATTAACGATATCTTCTCTCTCTACCTTCTTTTCTAACTCTATATTGAGAATGTGCATATGCATTCTTGTTGTAGGTACCACAACTGCTCCCGTAACTATGTCTACATCAGGAATTACTGTTTTTACATCTAGAGCATGATGACTTGGGAATGCTGCTGGATTTGGTACAATAGCTTCAATAGGACCCTTTTTGTATTCATGCGGGTCGGCTCCTCTTCTCACAATTATTCCTCGTACTTTCTTTATTGGTGATACTTCTCTTATGGCACAAATAATTCTACATAAGGCTGTAGTATTGCATGACACTACACGCACATAATTTTTCCCGATAGCTTGACTATAATTGCAGAGAGCAGAAAACGATACTTCAGCAATATCTGCTTTTTCTCCACCCTGAAAGATTGCCTTCTTATTATGTTTCTCGTAGAGGGGTTTATACTTCTCACCAATTCCCGCTGGTGTCGCATCTATTATTATGTCCACTTCGCTGATCATATCTTCTACAGTACCTGCTACTCTAATACCAGCCTCTTCAAATTTTTTGGCATAGTCCTCCGAGGGAACATAAAGAGAAATTCTCTGTTTAATTGCTTGAACAGCAATATAATCCGGCTTTGTCTTTGATACACCTATCAACTTCATATCACTTTGTTTCGTTACAGCGTACGCTATACGTTTACCTATCGTTCCATAGCCATTCACAGCAACTTTAACTACCATCAGTACTCACCTCCTCCATAAAAACTTTTTAGCGGATTCCGCTAAAGCATAAATAGCAGGAAGGCGCTCTCCAGCTAAAAATAGAAGAAGTGCGCCCCCAGCCAGACTTATATGACCAACTTTCTTTCTTAAGTTCTCATCTAATTCATTCGCCACCGCTATGAAGTGGCCTCCTCCAAATATTGTAAAAGCATCCGTTTTTAATGCCGCTTCCGCAAGTTTAATCGTTCCAATTTTAAATAATTCATGTTCCATCACACCAGCCGGCCCCCTCAAAACAATCACTTTCGCATCTTTCATTAGCTCTGAGTATATCTTGATAGTCTCACTGCCAATATCCATTATAACCCCGTTAACCTTTGTAACGGGCATTTCAACCCTTTTACCATTCCTGTTAACTGCGACATCATAGGGTGTTTCTATCGGTGCTCCCATCATTAATACTCTTCTAGCCCGGGGTATCAGACTGATTAACCCCTTCTCCGTCAAGACTCTAATATTCTCCTTACCGATATTGATACCCTTTGCCAAGAGGAAAACTTCCGCCAACAGACCTGTGATTAAAATACGATCAGCAGCACGATTTCTCACAAGAGTTTCTATGATCTTCAAGGAATCTTCAACCTTTGCTCCCCCAAGTACGAAAACCTTGGGTCTTTCTTCCTTACTTACTATTCTCAATAACGCTTTTATCTCCGCCTCAAATACTCTTCCTGCTACTGATGGTAAAACCATCGGGAAACCAACCAATGACGGCTGACTTCTATGAGCTGCTGAGAAAGCATCAAGTACAAAAGCATCAAATAACGGTGCTAATTTTCTAACTAGGAACGTCTTTGCTTGTTTCTCTGGAGCAGCCTCTATTATCTCCTCAGAAATTATTCGCGTATTCTCCAAAACGAGAACTTCACCATTTTTAAGATTCCTTATTTCGTTCCTAGCCGAAGGCCCAATTATATCATCAATAAATTTAACATCCATTTCAATAATTTCAGAAAGCCTTTTAGCATGAAGCTCTAAGCTAACGAATTCTTTTTCGCCTGGTCGTCCTTGATGAGAAATTACTACAACTGCAGAATTTTTATTAACCAACTCCTCTATTGTTTTAGCATGTGCTTTAATTCTTGTATCATCAATTATTTCTCCTTTTTCAGGGTCTACAGGCACATTAAAATCTACTCTTACGAGTACTTTTTTACTTTCTAGATCGAGATCATCCATGAAGGGGATCTTAGGTAATTCTAGTGCCATAAAATCTCCCCTAGAAGGGCTTGTAATATTATTCCCTCCTAGAAAATCTGCTAAAAAACAGGATGAAGGGAGTAAGACAGTAGATCTAAAATCGATAAGAAAACATGAAATAAAAATTTACTATAAAGGTAAACTCTTAATGATTCTTCATGATCACGTTTTTCGTTTTCAATATCCTGACACAATATCGCTAGTATGTACGTGGAGATCTTTTACTCAAGGCGTCGCTTTATAACTCCACACTTAAGACATATATATCTATCTCCGATAATGTAAGGGGTAAGCCAAATTTCTCTCTAAAATCATTGCTCATAAGTACTTTTGGTTTTTCGTTGTTCAGAACTCTTTTTAGGAAAGTATGCCATAACTGTTTATCAAGAAGTTCTCTTTCTACGAAGTGCCCTCTCTCAATTTCCACAGCCACCGTATTTTTCAGAAATGTCAAGCCAGTAATTTCTAATCGTGCCCCATATATGGCAAAAGTGCTAAAGTTTTCATCAATTTCATATAATCTCAATTCCCTATACGATGCTCTTGGACCAAAGAAATTTAACCATAAAATTACTCTAGTCTCTCGCAGAATTCTCTCATCATTCTTTAGAAAACCATTAACTAGCGTTTCTATTAGTTGTGCAGATTTTTTCCTTTTATTCTCTTCACTCATAACAATTCGCCTTAAATCCCTTCTTTTCCAATAGATAACCAAATACGTATAAAAATGCTGAGACCGGAACTTGGGGGATACTCTCCTCCACAAAATTCGTGCGTGACAAAATCATAGGGGATACGTGCTCCGTATCATATAATGTACGTAATTTAGATATGTCCTTGTATCTAACTCTAGTCCGATATTTCACCTCTACACCTACACTTCTACCTTGTAGTAGCTCTATTAGAAAATCGATTTCTCCCGAGGATACTCTCATAAATTTTAGACTTCTGGAGAACATTCTATACAGATGTTCGAAAACAACATTTTCAACAAGATAACCTACTCTATCGCCCTTTACCCATTTTAAAATCGTTCTCTTCAGATTTCGACTTCTGCTTTGCAGAAATACAGCTAAGCTGAAAAATATCGGGTCTCTAAAATATATCTTATACTCATCATCATAGCCCAGTAATCCAACTATGTATACGTCTGCGAGATCGTTGATGCATTGAATAAAGTTCTCTCGGATAATTTTTGCTTTCGATGCTCTAGACTCTAAGGTATATGGAATAGTTATGAGTTGAAGAATAGACACAAAAACCTCTTTTAAGTACTCCTTACAATTGTTTCTTACAGTCTTGTAAATCGAACGGTAAAGTCGTACAAGAGAATCCTCGCTAAAGAATCCATATTTTAGAACTTCCTCTACAAATGGAAATAGACCCCCACTAAGCAGGTATATTTCAAAAATGGATTGAAAATCCGTTAAATCCTCTGTAAATTCATCTAAAGATCCAGAATGCCCTCCTAATAATTTATGTAATTGTTCTCTTTCCTCGCCTCTTACCAATTTTTTCTTTCCATGTAGCATTTCGAAAAATTCCATAAAGTTCAGCGGTAGTAACTCCACTCTCAAAAATCCTTGAAATAGATCTATAGACCTGCTATGGCAAGAAGCGATAACAAGCATTTCTGGTTGAGTATTTTCAATTAACTTTTCTAACCGTACTAGTTTCTGCTGATTAATAGTATTTAGATCATCAATTAAGAGGCAAATCTTTTTCCTAATTCTTAGAAATTTGATTACTGCTAATAGATCTCTAATTCCAATAGTTTCTATATCATGCCCATGCAAATATATCGGTACTAAATCATTCTCAGTAATCAATTTCTTTGTTAAAAGCTTTAATAGAGTAGTTTTTCCAACTAGAGGAGGTCCTGTCACAATAGTATATTTGCTCAAAAAAATTGTTTTAAGTAGGCTTTCGTATCTTCTTTTAAATTTGCTATTTAAATATGTTCTAATATAAGTATCTCTTAAAATTCTCTTTGGATTCTTTATCCATGGGTTCCGCTTTAATAGTAATCTTCTAACTTCGGCCATGTTCTTCATTATTTATCACTGAGAGTCTATTCCCATTCTCTTCAAGATCTCTTTTACTCTATCCGTAATTGGTATTGTTGCACGTTCGAATAATTCTTTAGGCTCTTTTTTAGTCGCGTCAATGATTATCTTTGCTCTAGGCGTACCACTCTGATCAAGAGTTGATCCTTTGGCTCTAGGTATTATAATAATGTCTCTTTTTGGGTGTGCTCTTGTAATTACTGCCCAATAAACCTCATTGCAATCGCGTATATTGATATCATCGTCCACTATTATAACTTTTTTTAAGCTAGGATGTGCAGTTATTGCTGCTAATCCTACGTTTATGGGTTCATCTTCATGCCTTTTCCTAATAGATATAACGCATTCTAACCAACCACATCCCCAATTTACTAAGGCTACATCCTTAACAACACCAACCATCTTCGTTATCCGTAGAATGTGAATTTCCCTAGGCAAACCCATCAATGTTCTATGCTCAAAACCCGCAGGTAAAATTGCATGCAAAATCGGTTTCTCTTTTACAAGAATCTTCTTAATTCTAAAAACTGGCTGTTGTCTTACAGCATCGTAAGTCCCACTAATATCAACAAAGGGCCCCTCCGAAGCCCGCTTATTAGCTAGAAATTCGCCCTCTAATACTATCTCTGCTAACGGGTATTCTGTATCTACACTAGAACCTGCTACTAATTCGAGTGGCGTTCTATAGATTCCTGATGCAATTTCAAGCTCGTCAACATCTATAGGAACAGAAATAGCAGCGGCTAATGCAGTAGCTGGATCAACCCCAATTATGACAGCGGCTTCTAAATTCTCATTTTTCTCCTCAGCTTTTCTGAGATATGTCCATAGATCTCTCTCAACAACTCTAACCACAACCTCTCTATTACTAATAGGCGTCATTCTATGATAAGACGCGTTTCTGATCCCTGTTTCCGGATCCTTAGCTATTACAATTCCAGCAGTAATGTAAGGTCCCTTATCTTTGAGATAAAACCTAGGGATCGGAACCCTTGATAAATCTATATTACCCTCTGTTTGAAAAACTCTTAGAAAATCTTCTGCATCTCCGATTACTTTCGGTTTAATTGGATGTTCAATACCGTTTATTACACAGTTGAGTAATTCCTTTTCCGGAATTTTTAGCGCCGTAGATAATCGCATTCTATCTCCATAAATTCCAGTAGCTATTTTGAATTCCTTGCTTTCCTCAATTTTTTCAAATAGGATAGCATACTTATTTTCAAGCTTCTTTGTTAAAGCGGCAATCTCATATTTTATGGATACGTTCTCATCGATTCTTATTAGCAATCCTTTATCTTCTAGCCTTTCTAGTACTTGTCTAAAATTTATCAAAGACTTCACCACATTAATGCTCATTTACTTTAGAATTCATAGGAATTATTTCCAGTTGCAGTAATCTAAAACTCTAGAGTTTAATTTTCACTCATATATTTCAGCGCTACGGCAGGTTCATCATTGCTCTTTGCTCAGAGGTGGTACACATCATCATGTCATTAAATCACGCTAGACAAGAATAGAGAACCTTTTCCTTCCCTTAACCCAAAAGGCATGTTTATTATTTAAGTAATAGCATGATGCTTTTAGCGGTTTTTATCAGCCTACGGCAAGCTCTTCATCACGAGATCCGGAGGTGGTGCACTCATCATATCACATAGCAATCATCATAGCATCGTCCTATTTTATAAAAGGTTCTCCCTAGAGCACTAATATCCTTATATTAGAGATCTTCTTCCGCCGATATATTGATTAGTGCATGATAGCACAATCATATAATGAGCTACACTGTAATGATGTGTTCAGTTGTAAGTGCTTATATGCATAGCAGTGGCTAATAAGTGATTGCTCTATGAAGAAATTCTTCCTACAAATATTTTTTAGAGAACAAGGATCTCGTGGCACGCTGCTCTACAAAGTGTTTTCTTATGATAGAGATTTACTAGCAGAGGGTCTTTATCCAGTAGGGTTAGATAATATTAGTTATAATTACACTCCTAATTATCTAGAGTGGATTCACATCGTTAAGACCCCTTTTATTAATCCCGCAGGTGGGTGCGGAGCTACTAGCTATAATAAATGTAAAAGATGCCCACTAGGATCACAAGAGGATCTAACAGTATGTGGTAGAGCACTTGTATATCTGCGTCCCTTTCCACATAAACGCGGAAAATTCCTGATTAAAGTAGGTGTGGGAGCAGACCTATTAAGACCTAGTTCCCAATCTTCTCCTTTCGCTATAATCTCCACCGATATAACCAGAAGAAAAGCCCTTTTTCTGGAAGAGTCTTTATCCAATATTTTTAATTTCGTAGTAAGGAATCCACGTGGAAGATTATTATGGTCTGATATTATTGCGAGAGGATTATGGAATGGATTTGAGGAAGCTTCTTATCTCCTAGAGATATTACCGCAGATGTATGATAAAGTAAGAAATAACTACCCAGCAATTTACGCTTTATTAACCGATCCAGTAATATTTATGCCCACTAAACATTTCTCCAGTCCTTTACCGACATGGATAGAGAAATTACCCATTAGAGATATAAGGAAATACGTTATTCGAGAACCAAATGCGATATACGGGGAAGTCGTAGCAAATCGGGGAGGATTACTAGTTATTGAGCATGAGGATGGTTTTTGGATATTCGAACCTAATGAACGGAGAATTTATGCCTTAGAGAAAATAGTTGGTCTTCAGGGAGAATCTACGATTTCCCACTTTGTTAAAAGAAAGATGATACTAAAGGAATAGGTGAGAGTATGGTCTTATTTTATGTGAGAAGGGAATTTCTTGATGCCTTGATTAAGGGAGAGAAAAAGGCAGAATTGCGCGTGGGAGAAAGCTGGATAAAAGTTGCTGAAAAAATTAGAACTGGAAGATTAAAACCTATAGCTATATTTAAGTGGAGAAATAGAGTTGTGGTAAGAGAGATTTACGATATCAAAGTTTACCCAAGTATTAGAAAAGCTCTAGCTAACGGCCGTTGGAGATTACTCGGCTTAAAAGCTAAAACATACCCAGAAGCCATCGATGAAGTTAGAAAATTGTATCACAAGGGTGCTAAAGGACATGCTGTCATGTTTTTTCTCCGAAAACCTAAGAGTTTCTCTAGAGAAGACGCTTTAGCCCTAGTGAAGCAAGTTGATGAAAATGCAGAATTAGAGAATTGAAGTTAGTGATCTTTTATGCCATTCTCATTTCATATCCGAGTGGTGCACGTTCAGCATCCGCGAAACGCGTCAGTGCAGGTTAGTCTCTTCATCTAGCACCCAAATTTTTGCTTAGAAAAAAGTCACTTAGTTTTTAAAAATTCTTCTCAATTTCTTGAGGAAACTTAATCCCATTGGATACACTACATGATAGGAGATACGGAGTAGTTCGTCTGAGACACGCTTTTATATGAAAGTCATACCATATGATAATAGTTAACTAATTTCTTAATAAAGATATTAGTAAGGATTAAGCTCACCTAAGCAATGTGTTTTACTAATAGCTATAGTAGGCAACTCATCGATCTAGTAGGCTTGACTCTTAGTTTTTAGCTAATATTATCGCTTAGAAAAACTCCGCTGGGGGATGTATTATGAGCACTATTGATCTATTATCACGAATAAAACCTGTTACTCCTGGTCAGCAGAAATTAATAAATGCCTTGCTGGATAGAGAAAAAGAAATAGTAGGCGTTTTTGGACCAACGGGAACGGGAAAATCATTGCTTACCGTTGCTTATGCATTAACTAAGGTTTCAAAGGGGGAATTTGAGAAATTCGTACTATGTAGGCCAATGGTTGATGTAGTTACTAAAAAGGAACTAAGCACTGCAGAAATTGGTGAGCAATTTATACTATTGGCAAAACAGTACTTGCATGATATTCTCTCTGGATACATTGACTTAAGAGCTATTGATGAACTAATTAACAGTGGAAAATTAGTTATCGCTGATCCCCACTTTTTACGAGGTAGAACCTTTGATAACGCGGTAATATTCCTTGACGACTCACAAAATATGCCACCAGAAAGCGCTGGGGAATTGTTAATGAGAATGGGTACTAATAGCAAATTTGTAGTAGCGGGTGATCCCGTTCTCCAGAAGGATCTACCTCTTGAACGCGATGGAGCTACTATTATGCGAGAGGCATTATTAGGTGAGAAAGATGCTACTGTTATTGATCTTGGACTTAAAGATATTGTTAGACCGGGAGCAAGAAGAGGAGCAAGAATTCTTCTAGAAATAAGGATGCGTAAAAGAGTACTATCGGAAAAAGAAAAGGAGATTCTTGAGGTAATATATTCTCACGCTCCCGATGCTGATGTTTTGACTGTTGTGGATATACGCGACTTAAAAGAGAAATACGGTATTCCTGCGGAGCTGCCAGATGTTTTAGCTATTAGTAAAGCAGGTATGGTTGGTAGATTGATAGGAAAGGGTGGTGAAAAAATATCCCGAATTGAAGAAGAAGTAGGTCTTCACATTAGAGCAGTAGAGGTCGGATTAGACTTTAGGCCATTACTCCTAGCGATTCATCCATTGAGACCTAAAGTTGAAAGAGGAATCGAGGATATAGATTTAGCGGGTCCAAGCTTACTGATCCGTATTCAAGAAAGAATTGCTGGACCGTATTTCGGTCCTAAAGGTGTTCATATTAGATTCGTGAATGATGTTTTCCAGCGGATATTAGGTATTGGTGTACGAACAGAAGTAGTTAGCAGATAATGAAATAAATACTAAAGATTTCACATTATCTACTGCTAAACAATGTTTTTTAACAGTTTTTAGAAATTGAGATATATTGATACGAACTCCATCCTCATTCCCCTTACTAATACGTGATGGATGGAGGGGGTATTATGGGCAAATTATCTAATCTAAAACGCCAAAGAAAACGCAGGAAAAAGAAAAAGCGTAAAAAACTTAAAAGAAAACTAAAACGGCGTAAAAGATAAGTCGTTAAAAAATTTTATTTCCTTCCTCCTTCCTTTAAATAGACCTCAATTGCTGCCCTAACCCCCGACTCCTTTACTGGAAAATCAAATTCTTTAAGAACGAGTTCAGCTATTCCCAGAACGGTTAGAACCTCTCTTTCTGCTATTAAGTTCATATGAGAAACCCTGAATATCTTACCTTTCAGATGTGCTTGGCCACCAGCAACGAGAATTCCATGTTCTCTCATTCTAGATCTAAATTCCTTATCTGATATTCCGGGCGGATACTTTACTGCTGTTAGGGTATTACTCTCAAAACCTTTTTCTGGAAATAGTTCTAAACCTAAAGCCTCAAATCCCGCTCGTGTCATTTTTGCCATTAGTCTGTGTCTCTTTATCCTATTTTCAAGTCCTTCTTCGTGGATTATTCTTAATGATTCGTAAAGAGCATAAAAGAGCGATACTGCGCCTGTAAATGGTAAATCTCCTTGTTTTTTCCATGTATCCCAATAACGCTTCAAATCTAGGTAGTACGCTAACCTGCCATTATTCTTCTCTAACTCGTCTATAAGTTCTTCCCGAATAGCAACGAAGGCAAGACCAGGAGGTATACCAATGCATTTCTGAGAACCAGCAACTACGACATCTAATCCCCATTCATCCATCTTAACATAATCGCCGCCTACAGAGGTTATTCCGTCAACAATTAATAACGCTCCATAATCTTTTACGACCTTAGCGATCTCTGGAGCTGGTTGCAAAACGCCCGTAGAAGTCTCGTTATGAGTCATTGTTACTACTTTAGCGTCTGGGTTACTCTTAAGCGCTTTTTCTACAATATCCGGTTTGATAGCACGTCCCCACTCGACGTTAACTTCAATAACCTTCGCTCCCGCTGTTTTTGCTATTTCGGCAAATCTTTTACTAAATTTGCCTGCAATCAATGATACTACTTTATCTCCTGGTTTAACAAAGGATCTAATAGCCGCATCCATTCCCGCTGTGCCACTACCCGTTAGCATAAATACTGGACCTTTTGTTCCGAAAAGAGGCTTCAACATTTTTTCAATCTCTTCTAGCAATGATCTAAACTCGGATGTTCGGTGACCATAAATTGGTTTTGCCAAAGCTCTTAAAACTCTAGGATGTACGGGCACAGGTCCAGGAATCATCAAAAGAGTATTTTCTTCATCATAAATGCGAAACTCGCTCAAATTAATCGCCTGCAAATCATTTTTTAGATTCTTAATCATTATTTTTCAATAACTGTATCTTGCTTAATGATAGAATACTATATACAGCACCTAAGTGACTTCTTCCTTTATCTCTGCCTTTAATGCTTCGCATAATCTATCACCAGCTTTTACGAGATTCAATAACACATGTTCGGACTCTGCTCCGAGAATTGAAAATCTCATCTGTAACTTGACTATTTGTTGCATAATTTGTCGGGAAGTTTCTTTCATCTTTCGAAGCGATTCACTCCTCAACATTAAAAGGGGTTTTACATCCTTCTTTCTGATTTTTTCAGTTGTGTGCATGATTAGTGATGCATTAGCAATAGGATTATTATGAGGTAATAAGCCCAGACAGAGACATATACCATTTAAACATCTCGTAAAACCTTCAAGTATTTCAGGAAGGTCATCCATGGAAAGAGTTCGTTTCGAAAGAGCTTGTTTAAAGATTTCCCGAGCAATGAGTAATTCCTCGCGAGCTATTATGAGAAGATCTTTTTTCTTAATGTTTTTATTCATTAAGACTTTTCCTAGCCTGTTTCCAAAGAATTCTTTAATAAATATATTCATTAGATTATCAACAATGTTTTTTTCTATCTTAACTTCGTGTTTAATAAACCAATATTTACATAAATACTTAGCGAGATCAGTTATCGTTGAGTATAAATCATTGGTTAGTGAAGATATTACTGACCTCGGAACAGTAAGACCTAGTTCTAACACCTTCCTAAAATACCTATTCAGCAGTAATTGTCCAAGCACTTCTCTCGACAATAATGCGTATTTCCCACTACCAACTTCTATCAATACTTTATCCTTAGGATTAATTAACAATTCAAACCGTTCCGCTATATCGCCCTTGGGGTAATAAATATTAAGATACAAAGGAACTTGAGCTACTACCTCTGTTTTTGATAATATTGTTTCCGATTTCAAGTCCTCAATGATATAATCAGTGATCTTAGCGGCCACGTCAAGAGATGCACCCGACGTTAAAATTGATAAGAATATTTTTTCCGGCAAGAATCTCTCGAGTTTACCTTTTCGATCCACGATAATTCTATCGCTTATAGATCTAATTCTCTTCAAAAAGTCTTGGAAAGGTCCTTTGCTGTTAAGGAAACGTATACTCTCTAATTCTCCCATTATTTCAAAAATGATTCTAGAAAGTTTTAGCCCTTTGTCCGTCAGAGCAATTTTTCTTTCCCTAATTTTCAAAAATCCTAATTGCTCTAATTTTCTTAGAGATTCAATGCCTTTTTGCGACGGAATATCAAAGAACCGCATTAGAAGATTTAGTATTCCTTCTAAATCTCTTCTCAGATTACTAATTAGTAGTACTTTAATGGGCGTATCTTCTTTTAGAATAGCACATAAATCTTTCACGGAATTGACTAGCATCTTGCACTTAGAAAACAATCTCTCAGTTTCCTTTTTCGAGGCATCATAACCAACGAGTTCTGCTATCAGATTTTTTGCCCTTCCAGATAATAATACCGAGTCATGTCTCTCTCTAAGCAAATTAAGCAGTTTTATTAATTTTTTTACATAGCGATTAATTATCTTGATTATAAAGATTTCATTCAATGGTTTACTTTTAACAGCATCTTCATACGATAACTTACTAAAAAGAATTTTCGTAACTTTCATATTTTTTCTTTTAAACCACTCTTTAACAATAGAATCGACTTTCTTGATGGTCTCTTCAAAATTGTCTCCTACCGGCATAACTATAATGTATAGGAGAAGATCAGTGTCAATGTAATGCTTGAACTTACCTCCAGTAACGTTTCTTAGAAAATCTTCCAATTCGTTGATATTTGCCATCGCATCTTCTTTTATGTCCTCTAATGAATACACAATGACATAATTATCTTCCTGCATTTTCCTTTCATCCCTTAAGATCGGATTCTAAAGCTGCATAATTTTATGAAAATACTATGAGGTATTCATCTTCGTAAAATCTATCTATGTACACTTTTCCGCGTACTTTCAGAATTCTTCGCTGAGAAAGCATCTTACTGAGAATATTGTTTAATTTTTCAACATTTTGAGAACCTCTGAGCAGATCCATTGGGAAATTGACAAACAACGGTCTAATAGGCATGATATGCCTAGTTGTCTTTGGCGGGAAAATTCTACGTCTCACAGCATTACAAACAACATCATCCTTAGTTACTTGAGGAGTAATTATAACGCACGTTTCTCTTTGTTTCACCGCCTGCTTAATTTCTTTTAAAATCTCATCAGATCTATAAGAAATCGCAACTCCTAACTCTCTATTAAGAAAAATTTCTAAATCCTTTATCAGTTTATAAAAGAGAAAGACGTCGTTTTTATCAGAGTAAGCTCCTAATACTTCGTTTTCCCTCCCAATATATAGTCCAAAAGCCGCTTTATGTTTCCTTAAATCTTGTTCTAACATCTCAATAGAGACTTTCTCTAGTGAAATTTCTGAGACTTGCTTTTTCTCAAGGAAATTAATGATTTTGATTAGTTCTCTTTCTCTAAGTTTCCCCTCTATAACTCTGTGCCACCTTCCTATTTTAATTGCTGAATGATTATAGTCTACTAGACATGCCACAATGTAATTATATCCTAAAAGTCTAAGCGCTTGATATCGATGCATACCATCTAGTATTACATTGGAATTCTTATCTACAATAATAGGATGCTTGAAAACATTAGACTCTGTTAAGGAAATTATCAATTTATCAAGAAACTCTTGCACAATTTCCTCATGAATATAGAGCGCTCTTAGAGGCACAACTGCTAGCGCGGCTTCAAAAGGGTTTGCATCATCGCCTAAATGTACGGTTTTGAACATGCTAGAGACCTATTACTACTATTTAGTAGGCAGAAGGATTTTTGGGGAAAATGCTGAGTAATGACAATCCTAAAAAGATTTTATGGAAAAAACTAAGTTACTAATATGCATGATATTATATCACGAAAGATACATCCTCCATTAATTATTGGTACAGTTTTGAAGCTATTCCCTATGTTAAAAATATGATTCCACTTATGTAATTTGCTAATTTTTGTGCAAACAAAATATAGGTTAGCGCCAGAAAGCCAAATAACAGTAATGCAAAGCCAAATGCAAGATAGAGCCCCTGATACTCTACGTCAGTGAAGTGTTCTACCGAGCTTCTAATAATGAATGCTCCCAGAACACTCATCAAAGTCAGAGCTATCACTATTATTCCTTCACTTAGCGTTTGTCGATTTAAATCTGGGATTATTAACTTGGGTACGCGTGGACCAATGATCGCTGGAGGGAGGTTAACAGCTATGTATATTATTCCACTAGCTAACACTGCACACGTTATAGCTAAAATTAGGAAAAGGATCCTACGGTTTCCTTCCTCTGCGAGATCGATCTCAGGCAATTCTAATTTATACTTTGGTCTATAGAAACCGGGTAACCAGGGAATCTTTATTTTCCGTTTCACCTTAACCAAGTTACCCACCTTTTTATTGTTCTCTTAATAAGTCTATTACGGTTTTAATAACTACTTCCGCAGCTCTTTCTTGCGCCTCTTTTGTCTGCGCACCTATGTGAGGTGTTAAAATAACGTTTGAGAAACCAAGTAGCTTCCTGACGAAAGGATTTTCTGGTTTAAGATTTGTATCAGCAGCTAGTCCTCTTATTTTGCCGGATTCAAGACCCCAAATTATTGCTTCAGGATCAAACAATTCCATTCTTGCCGTATTTATTAGCAATACTCCATCTTTCATTTTTCTTACTTCATCCCAACTTATCATATGCTTAGTCTCTGGTAGTAAAGGAACATGAATAGATATTATGTCAGAGCTCTCTAGAAGGTTTTCCATTGACACAAAATTAACATTAGCCCCTACCATTTTAGTCATTCTTTTAGCATTCTCTAGAAATTTATCATATCCAATAACATTCATTCCTAAGGCATTAGCTATTCTAGCAACCCTACTACCTATGTTTCCCACTCCTATGATACCAAGAGTTTTGCCATGTAACTCTGTTCCCGTACAGAAATTTTTTGCCCAAAAACCTCGTCTTAGAGCTTCGTCTCCGAAAATAATTTTCCTAGCTAACGCGATCATTAGTCCTATTGTTAGCTCGGCCACGGAGTCTGCTGTGGCTGCTCCCGCGTTAATAACCTTTATTCCCCGCGCTTTAGCAGTTTCAACATCTATGTTGTCTAATCCAACACCAACTCTTGCAATAACTCTTAGTTTTGCCCCCCTCTCTATTACATCCTTAGTAACCTTTGTTCGCCCTCTTACAAGAACCGCGTCGTATTTATCAATTATTTTCATTAACTCTTCATGAGATATATCGGGGCGGTAATCATACATAATTCCAGCTTCCTCTAATAGCTTCAGACCTTTCTCTGATATGGGATCTGTGATAAGGATCTTTATCATACAATTCACCAAGTTATACAAATAGTTCGGATACATCTTCCCGCGCTTTTTCTTCGACCTTGGGATACATTGATTCAATTTTTATTGATAATTTCTCATACATGACTAAAAAATCTTGTCCACCATGACTCGCTAACACTTTTCTTGTTTTTTCCGTTAATCTTGGTGCTGTGAAGAAGAGAAGCCTGTGGATATAATAAAAGAATATGTTCCGTAACCACTCGTTTTTACCCCAACCATTCTTCTCCAGATATTCGCATGTTTCAACAAAGTCTTTCATTAAGTGATTTAATAATTTAATAATGTCTCTCAGCCGTTCTTCATTAATTTTCGAAATATCCTCTATTTCTAGTATTGGTAAAATAGTTTCAAGAATAAATGGTACAGGCTCGCCCATTAGTAGGCGAATTCCAATAAGTGCTAAAGGATCCCTTCTCGCATGCTCGAAAAGTATCCTAAAAACTTCAGGTTTTCTAATAATGCTAGTTCTCAACATCACCTTTGCCTCGAAGTTCCAGTTAGCTATTTCTTCTAAAGCGTCTTGTGAGATAAGCATAGTTGATCTAGGAGATAACCTATCATGAATAGATAGTGGCGGCGGGGTCAACGGAATAGCTAATAATATTATATCCGGTGAAACTTTTAGAGAAATCATGCTAGTCGTCCCAAAAATTTTCAGAGCATTCTTTAAGTAAAGATTCCCCACTCCCCTCAGAACTTCCAGCACACCTTTTATGTCATTCTTTTCAATTAGTGCATAAATTCTCGCTACTTCCTGTAGAAGAACTTCTCCGAGATCAACGCTTTCTTCAACAATATCTATTTTATTTAGCCCTTTTTTAAGCATCTCGACAATTTTTTCTATATCTTCGCCCTTTGATTCATCATTTTTCAAGATAACAACCCTAGATAACGCTTCAAAAAGAGTGGGCAGCATCAAAAGAACTAATTTCTTATTCATTCGGTCATAATTATCTATTCCCATAAGAATATTGCCCAGCGTATCACTTAGTGTCTTTCCTTTCTCCAATAGAGGCCGTATTCTCTCTGCCAACTCTTTTCTATTCTTCTTATCCATGTAGCTTAGAGTTTTCTCGAGAGCCTTTGCATGAATAGACAACGCTAAGTCAAATAATTCTTTCATGTTGATTTTTTCTAGTAATTCGTAAAGTTCCTTATCATCTACTGCTCTTAGTAAAATGTTAAAAGCTTCTTCTTCAAACTCCCCTCTTTCTATAAGTTGTTGAAGTATTTTTGGCCCGCCTCCTTTCCACACTACATATAGTGTAATCAGAAGAAAATAGATCGATAACCATTCAATAGTGATTGCTTTTGCATAAATAGGTAATTCTAGGGCGAAGAGACTTTTAACGATCTCTTTGGTTTCAGCAAGCCATGCTGCCACTAGATCTTTTGGGACGGTTATTTTTTCCTTCTCGCTCTTTAGTAACGGCTTAAACCTTGCGACAACGAGTTTTAATACTTTTTCCTTAACGTTCTGGAGCTCCTGGAATTTATCAATACTTAGATTGATTATCTCATTGACATTATTGTCCAAGAATTCTGTTAGTAGCTTTAAGTCCTGAATAGTAGTTATTGTTGGGTAGAGCAAGTACTTGAGAGAGATTATAATTTCATTATCTATTTTCAAGCAGAATTCACCTCTCACTCTTAAAAGAAAAAATACTAACACTAATGCATATAAGTTACTCGTCTTCGGGAGATATTTGCTACTCTTCGTTATTTCTCTAGCCCCTACAGCGATAAATACATAGTTCATATCTTTGTTTTATTCTTAATCGAACTATTGCGTGCAGATAACACAAAGATATATGATACTTGTTGTGCCAGGTTTTAAAATAGGGGTTGAGTAAAATGCCAGAAATAAATAAGGATGAAATATTCCAGTTACTCAAAATGATATGTGAAACGCCTTCTCCTTCTGGTTATGAAGATTCTGTCAGGGAGATTCTAGTCAAAGAAACAGAGAGATATGCTGACGAAGTATGGATTGACGCCATGGGAAACCTAATTGCTAAGAAGGCGGGAGAGGGAGAAGGTAAAATAATGATATCAGCGCATATGGATGAGATAGGCCTCATGATTAATAGTATCGATAAGAATGGCTTCCTAAGATTTGTGCCCGTTGGAGGTTGGAGCGAGAGAATACTCCCGGCCCAGAGAGTACTGATAAAAACGCTTGAGGGTAAGATCATTAGAGGAGTCATAGGCGTCAGACCGCCTCATATAGAAAAACCTGAAGAACGCCAAAAGGTTATACCAATGAACTCATTATTTATAGATATTGGAGTTTCATCGGAAGAAGAAGCAAAGAAACTTGGGGTAACTGTTGGTTCTATTGCAGTATTAGAACGCACTGTTGAAAAACTGGGAAATCCAGATATAGTTACGGGTAGGGCCTTTGACGATAAGATTGGCGTCGTGACTGCTGTTGAGACTCTTAAGGTGCTAGGAAATACAAAAGCAGATGTTTATTTCGTATTCACAGTTCAAGAAGAAGTGGGACTAAAAGGGGCTAGAACAGCAGCTTTTGGAATCCATCCGGATGTTGGTATAGCAATAGATGTAACAACAGCAACCGATGTTCCAGGAACTCCAGAACATGCTCAGGTTGTAAAATTAGGAAAAGGTCCTGCCATAAAGATTATGGATGGACGCTCAGGCAGTGGGCTTATAGCACATCCAGCAGTTCGTGATTTATTGATAAAAGTCGCAAAGGAGGAGAACATACCCTATCAGCTAGAGATCCTCCCGGGCGGTACCACTGATGCTTCAGCTATTCAGATAACAAGAGAAGGTATTCCAGCAGGTGCTGTTTCGATACCGACACGGTACATACATTCGCCAGTTGAAATTGTGCATTTAGAAGACGTTGTTAATGCCGTTAAACTCCTCGCGAAAACGATAAGTAGGATAAATCGCGAGTGGATCAATACTGTTCTTAAGCGAAAAATAAAATAAATAGCCCTGTTCTTTCCTCAATTTTCTTCCATAACTAATTTTTCTCCAAAGCGAGTTGTAATTTCTCACCCGCAGAATATTAGGTAGCAACTATTCGTCACTATAAACATTTCTTCTATGATCAGTTGTTAATGCTAGTGTTGAATAAATCTAAAATTCTACAACCGGGGGAAAAAATGCCACTAAGATGGATAGGAAAACACCTAATGATTAAAAGCAAGTTCACTAAGGATATCCTGACAGGCAAGAAAAAAGCGACAATTAGGCTAGGACGAGTAAAGGTTCGTTCTAACGAGTTTCTAATTCACTCTGGAGGAAGAATAATTGCGCGCGCCAGACTTAAAGACGTCAAATACAAAAAAGTTAGTGAATTATCCGACGAAGACGCAAAACTAGATGGTCTAAGTTCGAGGGAAGAACTAATCGATGAATTAAGAAACTACTATGGGGATTTAAAAGATGATGATATTGTAACGATCATAGAGTTTGAAATTATGGAAGTCCTTAACGAACCAGAAGAAAAATACATTGCTGGAATTCCACCATATAAAATCGCCCAATTGGCTTTACAACACTTAAAATTATCCGATAAAGAAGAACTCATACTGCGAACACTTGCATCAACAAGAAGCATCAGAAAGACCGCTAAAAAAATGTTTGGAAAACTCTCCATGCGATGGAAGGTACGGAGCGTGGTAAGAAAAGCAGCAAGACAGTTATTAGAGGCAGGTATTATAGGTGAAGAACAAGAAAAAGGCTCTTAAAATTCTCTGAGAAAAGACCTGGCCATGAAAACTTGTTTTTGACGCTTATATTGCATATTGGAAGACCTATTCATACATGTAAAACGAGCCTAGTTTTTGATATAGGGATTCTATAACTATAAGATCATTAAAGAGTGGTGATTATTATGGAAAAGCCAATTATTGCATTACTAACCGATTTTGGATACTCAGATGGGTACGTTGGGGCAATGAAAGGCGTCATTCTATCCATTAACCCAGAAGCTATAATAGTTGACTTAGCTCATAACCTTCCTAAATTCAACATAAGATACGCTGCATTTGTCTTATATTCGACTTTTGATTATTTTCCGCTAAACACTATTTTTGTAGGTGTGATAGACCCAGGTGTAGGCACCGCTAGAGAACCAATTATTATGAGAACCAAAAGATATTTCTTTGTCGGTCCTAACAATGGACTTTTTAGTTTAGTTCTTGAGAAAGAAGAGTTGATTGAAGTAAGAAAAATTGAGAATCCAAAATACATGTTACCAAAAGTATCCACAACATTTCACGGCCGGGATATTTTTGCACCAGCTGCTGCTTATCTATCTAAAGGAGTTCCAGTAGAGAGTTTTGGATCTCTTCTCCCTTCTGACGCATTTATAAGGATTCCCTATAAGGTGGCAACTATTGATGAGCAAAATCATACATACATTGGAGAAATTTTAGCAATAGACAGTTTCGGTAATGTAATAACTAATATCCCTGGAGACGCTTTTCTTAGAAATGAAAAGTATTCCTCCAAATTCATTATCGAGATTCGTGGACATAAGCATGTTACAAGATTCGTTAAGACTTATGGTGAGGGCTCGAAAGGAGAGCTAATACTACTGATTGGGAGCCATGATTTTGTAGAGATAGCAATCAATCAAGGCTCAGCTAAAGATAGAATTCGGGCAAACGAAGGTAATGAAATAATTATCACGCGGATAGAATAGCTTACTCTTTAGCTCTTATTCTTCTTTTTCGAGATCTTTTATACTTGCGCCTCTCGATAATTTAATGAGTATATCTCTCATTTTGATAGCATCTTGTTCTAATACAGGGGACTCCGATATTATCACAACTTTACTAGATTCTAACTCAAGCAGAATCTGTGCAAGAGGAATGAATTTTGGTCCCATACCTTCTCCAAATGCTCTGTGGCATCTCTCTCCTTTATCCGTAAATTCGACTTTTGTAAAATGTATATGTAATCGCCTTAATGCTTTAGCTCCAAGCTCTGTTTCGATTTTTTCAAAGATTTTCTCATAGTCTCTTCTAGTATTAAGTGTTCCCCCCTCCCTAGCATGTATGTGAGCAAAGTCTAGAACTGGAATTGCCTTCTTTACTTCTTTCACAATTTCGATAATTTCATCCAGACTTCCCACTTGAGATTTTTTCCCCATAGTTTCGGGTCCAATAAGAGGCCTTAATCGTTTTTTCCGCGCAGCTCTCTCTACGTCTTTTAGAGCCTCAATTACAAGATCTAGAGCCTCCTTAGGCTTTCTTTTACCATAGTAACCAGGGTGTAATACAACAACCTCCGCATCCATCCAATGTGCTACCTCTAGAGCCCTCAATAGCCTCTCTTTAGATGCTTCAATTACATTTTCCTTCTCTGAACTAAAGTTTATTGCGTATGGGGCATGGAGCGATAATACGATATCGTTCTTCTTTGCTTCCTCTTTTAACATGCTAGCTTTTTCTTTTGTAATATTTATTTGCCGAACCTGTTGCACCTCCAGAGCGTTTAGTCCCATTTCTCTTAGTGCCTCTGGTACTTTTGTTAGATCTCCAGTAAAGCCTATGGGCTTCCCCGCAGGTCCAAATCGTATTCGCCATAGAAGATTCGAAATTCTCATTTTTAACGCCTTTAAATTGTTCTGAAAACCAAAGCATTATCTATAATTTCGATCTTAGCGTTTAACTATATGTACATGATTATTTTTGAAGGGACTATATTCTAGATTGACGCAGCTACGATTCTATTTATAATTATATTCATTTTTAATGACAAAACTTATGTATTCATATGTATTCATACAGTGGTACTATGAGAGGAGGCACTTGTAAAATGCAAAATGCTGATTTAGACAATGTAAAAAACGTGCTTATTGCTTCATCATTAACAATTTTATCAGTTCTACTATTGTTAGTGGGAGTTAACATAATTTACAACTTTCAATTTTCCCCAAATATTCTGAGAAATACATTCGCACTTAGTATATTACGATTAGGCCTGGGTGTCTTACTGATAAGTTTAGTAGTTTTAGCGTTAGGTTTAATAACAGGTGCGTTGGAAAATTATCAACTTGCCTTAAAGATTGGAACAATTTTTATTACCCTAGTAGGGATAGGCAATTTCCTCACTTGGCTATCAGAGAATCTGTCTTCCATTTCATCACCGTCACTACAGTTGTTACCGATAGCTAGTTGCATAGCTATTGTTGCGGCAGGGATTTATGGTCTAAAACATTCGGGGACAGTTTCAGAATCCAAACTGAAGCCAACAATTGCGGTGCTCTCTCTTATTTTTGTAGCAATGCTTATTGAAGCCTCTTATAGATATCTACAATCAGCCCCTCCAATAAATGACTTTGTTAGTATAATCTACTATTTCAGTACCAAATTATTCGAGACTAGTATAACAAATATTCTCTACATTCCCTTTGGTGGATTTCTAGCATTTTTTAGCCTAATTTTCGGTTTGCTAGGTTTTATAGTTGCTCAGCGAAAAAGCGGTTTGAGCCACAGTATAGTAGCAAAAGTATTTCTAGCGTTCTCTTCCATACTCGTGATTACTGGCGCACTTCTTTCAACGGTTATTAACGTTCCAGAATTAATAAGCAAAGTGCTCGTGGATATTATTGGGGTGGTGAATTACGATTCAAATTTGATGAAAATATTTTTATCAATAATCCTTGCCACGGATTTCTTATTGTTAATAGTTTCTATAAGCTGGACGTTCCTAATCCACTATAAAGTAACTCCGCTAGTAAGGGAAGCACCTACGCTGGAAGAAACCATTGAAGAGACGGCTATTTCGGAGGAAATATCAGAAGAAAAAGAAGAGGAAATATCGCTTGAGAATCTAGAAGACTTCGAACTGAAGATTTAATATACATTCGAAATCAATAAGTAGTCATGAGGCTAGGAAAGTTGGGTGGTACGTTGATATTTATCGAGACAGAAAAGGATCATTATTCAAAATTTTTCTTGATAAAAGGGAATAAAAAAGAAATAAACAAATTATTAAAGGCAGTGAAAGCGATTTTCAAAGAGCCCTCTACAGAAAAGTTTCTTACTCAGATAAACAATCTCTTTGAAGAACTAAAAAATAAATGCATAAAAGATGTAGAGAAATTCCCCTTTATATCCGCGAATCCTATAGGAGAAGCAAAAGCTATTGTACTCAACTACAATAGACTTCCCGAGAATTTATACGCTATAACAATTTCTAAACGCGTATGGCAAAATCCTAAAGATCCTAGTGAGAAACAAATATCTATTGAAACCCAAGTAATAGATCATAGGGGTATTCTTACGTCTTTTCAGCGTGTATTAATTATGAAAGGTAATGTCTTATTTGATGCAAAATTTTAGCTCCTATCTTTTTTCTTCAAAGATTTCTTCTAAGAATTTATATACCCCGTCCCAAGCTTCCTCTAAATTTTTCCCAACAATTATTGCATCTAGATTTTTATATCTTGATTTCTTTATTGGGTCGGGTTCTTCATCGATACCAGCAAAAGCTGTAAGAACTCCAGGAAATAGTCTTTTGAAAATCTTAGCCGCTTCTTCAGCATCATCAATAGTTGATCTTTTAGCATTACCATCAACGAAGAAAATTACAAAAGGTTTTTCTCGAGGCGATGCTCGCTTATAGATCACTACCCCTACACGCTCTAACGCTCTTTTAAGAACGTTTCTTTTAATTCCGGAAGTATCTAATAATCCTCCTTCAATCCAGGATCTTAGTATTTTTCCCCTATCCACTTTATACGCTCCTAGGAGCTTCACATCTTGTTGAAGGAACTCTTCTTTGAATCCATACATTATCTCTTTCTCTAAATCATTCCTAATCGATTCCTTAGGCTTCTTCTTCAAATCTAACACCCACGTATTAGGGAATATTCTTCCTCAATAACACTTTTCCTTTACATAAGACATTGATAACTTTTATTTTTTCTGGGATCCCTGTGATCCTTATCTCAAACTTTTTAACCGCTATACACTGAACACAAATCTCCCCGGAATACTCTAATTTTATTTTGATATCAAGGCAATCGTTTATTACTTCATAGCTAACTAAAACCTTATAGCATGGATTAGGTAAGTTGATTATCCCTTGTAAGATTGTTTCTCTTCTATTAATTGATACAGCGTCGATTTTTTCCTCCACGACATTTCCACAAAATGTTTTCTCCTCAATGACGTTTATTTTCATGACTCAGTAAACCTCCTCACGAAACTTAGCGCTTTTGGAACGTTTTCTATTACATCAGTTGCAAGCAATTCATAACCTTTTTCTTTGTACGCAAAATCACCAGCAAGTCCAGTAATAAAAGTTCCAGCAACCGCTGATCTAAACAAATCCTCAGAGATAGCACAAAACGCGGCTATAACTCCCGCCAGCACATCACCCGTCCCACCAACAGTCATTCCTGGATTACCCGTTAGGTTATACTTGATCCTCTCCCCATCAGACACTATATCTATTCTCCCCTTTAATACGATTACCGACTTTACCTCCCTAGCTTTCCTCTTGACAATTTCTCCTCGCTCTTTCAGTTCTGTAGGAACTTCTTCATTAAATAATAGGTAAAATTCTCTAGCATGCGGAGTAAGAATCTTCTTTCCACCTTCCGGTAAACCTTTTCTAGCCGCGCTTTTAAGCGCATCTGCATCAATTATTAACGGTTTCTCCATGTCACAAAAAATCCTTATCAATTCTCCTGCCGCGTCCAAACTTTCTTCAGTTAGTCCTATTCCCGGCCCTATAAGTATTACATCAAATTTTTCAATAAATCCTGGATCCGCGAGCTCCTTTATGTGATCATGACTAAGGTACTTGCCAGGCAGGCTTTTCACTATTAAATTTGGTGAAAAACTTCTTATTATGTTTCCGACAGCTTCTGGTGCAGCTATTACTACTAGGTCAGCTCCAGCTCTGAGAGATGCTAATCCAGCTAAAGCAGGAGCTCCCGAAAAATCTTTACTTCCTCCAATTATCAAAATTCTTCCAAAATCTCCTTTATGACTCCACTCATCTCTCCTAACAAGTTTTCTTATGGCCAGTACATCTCCGGGCCCGGCGAATTCTTCTGCTTCCGGGGGTATTCCTATCTTTTTGACTACGACCTCTCCTCCAACTCCCTTTTCAAGTCCCTTTTTAGAGCTATGAAAAGTTATTGTAATATCTGAATGAACAATGGGACCAACAGCTTTACCAATATAGCAATCTAAACCGCTTGGAACATCAATAGAGATTACCAGAATATTCTTTCTTTCCTTGATCTCATTTATTAGAAAGATCGCTTTCCTAGGTAGTCCTCTTACTTGTCCTCTCAAACCCACACCTAATATAGCGTCAACTATTATTTCAGCGTTTTCCAGATATTCCTTAATGTTCAATAACTCTTCGGAATCTCTTACTTCGATAAGTTTAACTGAGAGAGCTAGATTCTTGACAATTTCTGCATTCTCCCTAGCGGCTGAGCTCTTAATCCATTCTATTCGTCCAAGGAGGATCACTGTAACATCATACCCGTAACCAGCAAGATGTCTAGCGGCTACGAAACCGTCGCCTCCGTTGTTTCCGAGTCCAGCTACGATCACTATTCGTTTTTTTGATGGAAATTTATTCCATATGAAGTCTGCTACTGCTTTTCCAGCATTTTCCATTAATAGTCTAGTGTCAATGCCTAAGAACTTGGAGTTAATATCTAGTGCGTATACGTCTTCCGGTCTTAATAACTTCATTGCAGTAACCTTAGCTAACTTTTTATATTACTCCCAGTACTGAGCTTATTTTAGTTTAGGGATGATGATGCGAACAGCCGGCGAAGCACATAAATGAGCGGAATGATTTTCACTGACCTCTGCGTATGAACACTATAAATATATCAGAAGATTCTATGTAGAATTTGAACACCACCTCTTTTCTCTTAAGAAACCCGACAAGGTGAGGAGATTTGTCTAGCAAAGCAAGAAGAAAAGTAATCATAATGGGTGCTGCTGGCAGAGACTTCCATAACTTCAACGTATTTTTTAGAAATAATCCTGACTATGAAGTTGTAGCCTTTACAGCTGCTCAAATACCTGGGATAACGGGACGTAAATATCCTCCCGAGCTGGCAGGCCCACTGTATCCAGAGGGAATTCCTATTTATCCAGAGGAGGAACTACCAGAGCTTATAAAAAAGTATAATGTAGATCTCGTAGTTTTCTCGTATAGTGATGTCTCTCATCAGTATATTATGGAGAGAGCAGCTATTGCTCAAGCTAATGGCGCGAGTTTTATGTTATTAGGTCCAAAGGATACAATGTTAGAAGCAGAGGTTCCTGTTATTGCTGTTGGAGCCATAAGAACGGGTTGTGGAAAATCTACAGTAAGTAGGAAAATTGCACGGATTCTTAAAGAAAAAGGCCTAAAGGTAGTGGCTGTCAGGCATCCAATGCCTTATGGAGATCTAAGAGAACAAATCATACAACGATTCGCAACATTTGAGGATCTAGATCGCTACAACGTCACTTTCGAAGAGAGAGAAGAGTATGAGCATTATATAGAAAACGGTTTCGTTGTCTATGCTGGTGTTGATTATGAGAAAATCCTTCAGGAGGCACAGAAGGAAGCAGATATTATACTCTGGGACGGAGGTAACAATGACTTTCCTTTCTATCGTCCAGACCTATTCATAGTGGTGGCTGATGCTTTGAGACCTGGCCATGAATTAACTTACTGGCCGGGATCTGTTAATATTAGAATGGCTGACGTCGTAATAATAAATAAAGTGGTTGAAGCAGATTTAAAGGCTGTTAAGCAAGTTGAAGAGAACGTCAGAAAGGTGAACCCCGAAGCAAGAATCATCCTAGGGGCATCCGCGCTTTTCGTGGAAAAACCAGAATTAGTTAGCGGCAAACGAGTTATTGTTGTAGAGGATGGCCCTACCGTATTGCATGGTGAAATGCCGTATGGCGCTGGATATGTAGCTGCTCTTAGATATGGTGCTAAAGAAATCATTGATCCTAGAAAATATGTTAAACCAGGAACTGATCTTGCCAAGGCCTACAAAGAGTATCCCCATATGGGTCCCGTATTGCCTACTCTCGGATATACGGAGAAGGAGAAAAAGGAATTAGAAGAAGTAATTAATGCTATAGATGCTGATACTGTCGTAAGCGGTACTCCCATAGATCTGTCTAGAGTATTAAAAGTGAATAAGCCAATTGTAAGAGTTCGTTACGAATTAGTAGAAGTAGGCAGACCTACACTAGGACAAATAATTGATGAATTCCTAGAAAAGCATGGTCTTAGATAAGCAACAGAATCTCTATTTTATGCTACCTTTGTAACTCTTTTTCTAACATTCTTTTTCTTCATTACGTGTAACGATACTTTCTAGAGTTTCGTTCCAGTGAGAGATAGCTAATTTTTATTTACCAAAACATTGGAATATCAAAAGAAATTAGAATTAGAAAATGATACCTATCTTTATTCTCTTGCCCTCTATTATCTGCGTTTCGTTACTTGGTTCCCCATAAACGATCTCCTTAACCTTATGCATTCCTCTAAGATCAATTTCGAAGCCTTTCAGTTCTTCTGGCAGGTAAAGCTTTTTAACTGGATGTTTAAGCGACAATCCTTTGTCTTTCTTTGCTTTCCATATTAGAGAATTGACTTCTGTTATTAATTTTGTATAATTTAGAAGTTCCTTATCATATCTAGAAGGTTCTGGAAATTCCTCTAGATGTATTGTTTTGCCGTATAATTTTCGGTAAATATAGTCTGTGATGAAAGGTGTTACTGGTGCGAGCAATTTAAGAATTATCTTAAGCACTTGATGCAATGTCCACCAAGCTCCTTTTTGCTTTCTTTCATCAACTAAGTTACCGCTTGCACGGGATTTCACAAGCTCAATATAGTGATCCGCGAACAGTTCCCAAGCAAAAGTCTTCACAAAGTTTGCTCCAAAGAAATCGAGCCTTTCATAGTGCTCTTTAACGATTTCTATTGTTTTGTTTGCCTCAGCGAGTATCCATCTATCTGTTAGTAGCAAATCGGTTTCTTCGTAATTCGGTTCTGGGAACATAGATACAAATCGAGCAATACTGTATAGTTTTTGTATGAATTTAGCCATGCCTTCAACTTTTCTTTCTGAAAAACGGATATCACTTCCAAGCATAGCTTCGCAAGCACCGAACAAGCGTAAAGCATCCGCGCCATATTTCTCAATTAGTGGTTTTGGATAAATAATGTTACCCGCCGATTTAGACATCTTCCTGCCCTGCTCATCCATGACGAGGCCAGATATCCAGACATATTTAAATGCTGGTTTACCCGTTAATTGGTAAACTCTTAGAAGCGTATAATATAGCCATGTTCTAACAATCTCTTTTCCTTGAGGTCTTAGACTCACTGGAAATGCTTTTTTAAATAAATTCTCATCACGCATGTAGCCAGAGACATATAAGGCTGAAATACTACTATCAAACCACGTATCAAAAGTTCGTTTTTCTCCTCTAAATTTCTCAGAACTGCATTTAGGACACTTATTAATCGGTGGCTTATCCTTCCAAGGAATATAATATTTACCAGGTTCAGGAACGATAATGTATCCACAGTTTTCACAATACCATAGTGGTATTTCAGTGCCGTAGTAACGCCTTCTAGAAATCGGCCAGTCGGTGGCTATTGACGATAGCCAATTATCTAGAATACTCTTATTCTCTGGAGGGAAAAATTTAATTTCCTCTGAAATCTTTTTGAGACCGTCAACGAAATCTAATTGCTTTAAGTACCATTCCTTCATCACAATGAACTCTATCGCCGTTTTACAGCGCCAACAGATAGGAACTTTGTGTTTGATAATTTCTTCCTTAATCACTAGTCCTAAGGCTTTAAGATCATTAATTATTTGTTCTCTCGCCTTTTTTACGGGTAATCCCTTATACTTACCAGCAAGCTCGGATAATGTGCCCTCCTCAGTAATCACTTTGATTGGTTCTAAACCAAGCTCCCTAAATAACCGGACATCAGTGTAGTCTCCAAAAGAACATAACATCATTGCTCCAGTACCGAATTCTGGTTTTGCTTCATGATGAGGGATAATAGGCACTTCCTTTTTGTATATGGGAACTATGGCATGCTTACCATGTAAATGCTTATAGCGGTCGTCCTCTGGATGAACAAGAATAGCAGCACATCCTGCTAATAGTTCTGGCCTAGTCGTTGCTATTATTAATTCCTCATCCGTTTCCTTCACTTTAAACTTTATATAAACTAATAGTGTTTCTTCTTCCCGGTACTCTACTTCGGCATCTGCTAGAGTAGTTCTACAACGAGGACACCAATTATTAGCTCTCTCATCTTCATATATTAGACCTCTCTTAAACAGTTCAATAAATGTTGCTTGTGTAATCGCACGGTATTCTGGCGAATCTGTCCGATACACTTCTTTCGGATCCAAAGAATTCATACTAAAACCTAGTCTCTTAGAAATTTCCAGAATCTCTTTTTCGTACTTATCTAGGAGCTTACGGCATAAATTAAGGAATTCCTCTCTTGGAGTCTCATACATGCGAATATTGTAGAGTTTCTCCACCTGAACTTCAACAGGTAACCCATTTCTGTCAATTCCCATAGGAAACAATACTTCAAAACCTTTCATTCTCATGTACCGTGCAATCATATCTATTTGACTATAATGAACAGCAAAGCCCACATGCGGCGTTCCTGATGCGTATGGTGGAGGCGTATCTATAGAGAAAATGGGTTTTTTGGTCTCTTTGTTAAACCGGTAAATACCTTCTTCTTCCCATTTAGCGATGAGCTCTTCTTCTTTCTCGACGTCCCATCTTTTTTCGCGCAGCTTCGGCTCGAAACGCGACAATAAGCATCACCAGTTATCTAGGGAATGAGAACTTTTCTACATTTTTTAGCATGGTAATCATTACAGAATCTACACTTTAAGACCTCTCTTATAATATATTTTTTTCGCGTAAAACTAATCAAAAATTTCCACATACTTTCTTAAAAAGTGAATAAAGCTAATTTTTCTCCCGTGAATCACTCAAGATAAGATTATAATCACCATTAAGCAGACTGTATGTAGTATGATATATTTACTTAAGGGATGGCGCGGTTTATGATTCATGCAGTATTTATTTTGGATGCTTCAGGCACACCTATATATGTCTGGAAATCCGAAACAGCTCCACCTCAAATCTTTAAAGGAAAAGATGAAAACTTGATAGCCAGTTTTGTATCAGCTCTATTAAATTTTGGTCAGGAAACTTTTGTGGCTCCTCAGAGAATTGACTTCATGACTTTTGCACTGTCATTTTTCACTTTCAAAATTGGGGAGCGCGTGTTCTGGGTTGCAGCTATTTCAGATGTAACTGATCACCAACGGGCAACAAACATCGTCCTTAAAGATTTGGCTAAGAAGCTAAGTAATTTGATCATAGAGGCTCAACTTGAAGAGGGATTAATCGTAGTCAGCGAAGAAATTAGCAAGAAAATTGAAAATGTTATCCAAGATACTATTAAATCTCACACTAGATTATTTCCTCAACTACGATCAACAATACCGTTTTCTACAATATTTAGCCTAGTACTTGGAACCCCTACAGTTCTTGCCTCTTATTATCTACTTATGTTCTTCTTTACCGCATTGCCCTCAGAAGCCTTAAATCCTTACTTATCTGCTTTCGCACTAGTCGTAAGTTTCGGAATAATAACGGGAATTATTTGCGGATCTCTTGCAGCAAATAATATCGCTGGATTTATCAGTAGCTACATTGCTTCTCTTGTAGTCTCCGCACTAACCTATCCAGAGTTAAACCTCATCGTCATAATCGTATTAGCGTTGACAATTTCACTGTTAAGTGGATTAATAGGATTCGTAACTGGATATTGGCGTGATGCATCTACCCTTACGTTACAAAGAACCTCAAGAAAACCGATACTTGGCAAGACAACTATTGAATTTGAGGAAGAAGCTTTTAAGGAACTCGAAGAACTATGAAGAAACAATAAAAATTTAATACCCAACTAAGCCACACATAAACACATACTAGTTTTAAGTCGTTTCCGAGGGAAAAGTAATGTCTGAACAAAGTTCAGAAAAAGTTCAACAAAGAATACGAAGATTCGCTAGACGGAGACAAAGAAGAACCGTACCAAGAGTACGTCGAATGAAGATCCATCTAAAAGTCGCGGGAATAGATTATAGAATCTTGGAAGAATACACGCAAAGCCTAGCTGCGATTCTGAGAAATAGAGGGGCTAAAGTCTCTGGTCCAATAAAGTTGCCCACAAAGAAGCTTTACTTGTCTGTTCGTAAGTCTCCATGTGGAGAAGGAACGCCAACTTACGATTTCTTCGAATTATCAATCCACAAAAGATTGATTGTTGCTGAACTAACATCCCGAGATCTTACGTATATCCTAACAGTTCCCGTTCCCAAAAATACTTGGACTGAAATAAGGTTACAGCCAAAGTAAACGACAAGGTATAAATACGCACCTTTAGCAAGACATAGCTTTTATTTCCCTTCTCTTTACTACCTACTCATTTGTTGCCAAAAAATCTTATTTTCTGTTAAGTTTAGTGTTGATTATTAGAATGAGAGATGAGACAAAGTAATCAGTAGAATCTACGGGTTATTTTTATGCCTATTGAAATTCTCTTTTTATGCATTAAAGATTCCGCGGTTTGTGATTATTTCCTAGAAATACTTAAAGAAGTTCTGAAAGAAATTGAGAGAAAGGAAGTAAAAATATCGTTCATCGATATTCTAGAGGATTACAAATTAGTTAAAAAATATCAGATAATCGCGATACCAACGATAATTATTAAGAAAGATGGAAAAGTTATAAAATTGATATCTCCGGATACGAAAACTTTGAAAGAAGTTATGACCTCTTAAACCGTCCAGCTATTCCATACCCAATATATATGAGGATGATTCCTGACATAATACCCATTACCAATAGAACAGCGGGGGGAATTTCAAGACTAGGCAATACTTGGAACTCATGACTCTTTATTGCATATACCTCAAAATACCTACCTGGAAAGTAATAGGCCTCAAAGTATGCTGTTATGTTATATCTACCTGGGGGGAAGTTCTTCAATGATATTTTTACAGACAAGGTGTAGCTTGCGTTCCCTTCTAGCGCATACCCATAAAGTTCCCTTATAATTACTGTGAATTTTGTTTGCCTTTCACCACCCGCTTCAAATCGGAAGATTGTCAAATTAAATTTATCGAGTCTGAGCGTCGCTCCTTGTTTGTCGTTTCTCACTACAACGATTACATGTAGTTCCTCGTTTTGTCTATATATATCCTTAAGCTTATTTGAAAAGGTCGCTACATCCTGTTCTTCTTGCGCTATTACATTACTTGGCATGGTTACTAACGCTAATACTTGGAGAACAATGAACATCGCAACTACGAACTTCTTGCTTTTAATGCTAAGCGACATTTTTTCCACCAGATACTAGATCTTTTTCTTTTTGAGACTTGAGAAATTATAAATATATATAAATCTCCTAATGCTTTGGTAAATCTGATTAATTACTGAAACTAATTTTTAATCACATAATTTAATTGGTGGTTATTTTGGAACAACGAGAATTAGAACGAATAGTTATTCGATCATATTCAAAGATTATTGTCTTACTTCCTTCAGCGATAATAGCTGCTATTCTAGGGTTATTGCAACTTTATCTTGGCTCCACAATAGATCGATTTCTAGGCTTAATATTTATGGTAATTCTCTTCTTTAATATTCTCGTAGCAGCTTTTGAATTCACTGAAGCAAAAACATTCGGTTTTTTCGCCTTACTGATTATTGCTGCCTTATCTTACCTTATAATGGTTCAATATAATGTAATACCTGCGCTACCAGCGTCTGCTCTATTAGCTTCATTAGATATAACTCTCTCTACACAAGCATACTTCGCTTACAGCTTAATAATAAGCATTATTGTTTTTCTTGCATGGCTTTCTAAACGCTGGGATTACTGGATAATAGAGCCTAATCAGGTTACTAGACGAACGGGCATATTCGGAAAAAGAGAAAGATTTCCAACTCATGGTATGCAATACGGGATCGAGATAAGAGATATTTTTGAATACCTACTATTTGGTAGCGGCACTTTAACGCTCTACTTCCCTAGTGAAAAAAGAATATATGTGCTTCCATTAGTACCAAAAATTAAACATGTTGAAAGAGCTATTAGCATGCTTCTTGGAATAATCGAAGTCGAAGAGGAGGAGGTATAACAAATGCAAGCGGGTATTACGACTGGATATTATTTGGAATTAATCCTTTACGTGATAGGCATTATTCTAATAATAGCATTACTTGCCTTTCATTATCTAACATATGAACCGACAATTGTTAGGGAGGAAAAGCGCAGAAGAAGACGCCAACGCAGAAAAAAGTAACCTTCAAATTATTTTTTAGCCTTATACTCCTTAAAATCTAGAATCATTCCAGAACTCTTTTTAAAACATCCTTAAGCACCACTTTTGATAATTTTTTTCCTCACAAACTCTAGCATCTTAGTTGTTGAGATTCCTCTATGAGAGATCGCATTTTTCTCATCAATAGACATTTCTGCGAAGGTCTTTGAGAAACCATTTGGAATGAATATAGGGTCAAAACCAAATCCATGTTCGCCTCTTGGTTCTTCCGAAATTTTACCATATACAATTCCTGTGAAGATTTTTGTTTCCCCATTTAAACAAATACCGATCGCAGACTTGAAGTATGCTCTTCTATCCTCTACGTTCTCTAATAATTTTAAAATTCCAGAAAGTCCTATTGTTTTGAATACATAATTTGAAAAAGGCCCCGGAAATCCATTTAGAGCATTAATAAACAAACCAGCGTCTTCAATAAAGAAATTATCTAATCCCCGACTTCTGATGTAATCAACAGCGAATTTGACAATCTCCTCAAGGCTTACTGCTTGGATTTCCAACTTTATACCCGGTTTTTTAAACATTTCTATCTTAATTGGCACTTTCATTTTCTCTGCAATTCTGACTATTTCTGAGAATTTATGACGATTACCTGTTATGAAATATAGTTTATGTATGCTCATTCTCTATCACTTTTCTTAGCAAGTAATTTGGTGAAATTAGTATGGATATTGTAGAACGTGCAATAAATCTTTTCTTTTTAGGAAAGGTAAGACAGGCTGAAAACATATTGGAAGATATTTTTAATTCAAGAAAAAATGATCCAAGAATTTGGTTTCTTAAAGCACTTATCGAAAAATCTAAGGGAAATCTCCTTCCAGCGTTGAATTCTATAGAGAAGGCATTAGAGCTAAAGCGTGATTACGTAGAAGCTTGGACACTTAAAGCCTCCATTGCGAGAGAAGCGAATAATTTCGGAGAGGCCCTAAGAGCTATTGACGAAGCTTTAACCATCATATACAAACAGGACGACTATGAAGACTATGAATTATTGATAGAGAAAGCAAAAATCTTATATCTCATGGGCAATATAAGAGCAGCACAAAGAATATTAATAAAAGTATTGGAGATCAATCCAGAAGACATGGATCTTCAAGATCTGCTAGAGAAAATTAGAACAGCTAAGAAATCACTTAACAAGGAGAAATAATTCTACTACAAAAAGTCGTTAAAGTTAAATTCCCCATGAATAAGATTTAAGGTGCTAATTAAGACCTGATACTGATTAATTATCAGAAGAGGCTCAAAATTAATAATATGGAGCGGAGCAGAATGACATTAAAAACAAAATCGACAAATGTCCTGCTTCATGCCTTAATAAGGACTCTAAGAAAAGTAGCACGAGAAAATAATGCAAAAATATGGAGAGCCGTCGCTGACATCCTAGAGAGACCTAGGAGAAAGAGGGTCATTGTGAATCTCTCAAAAATAAATAGACTAACTAAGAGTGGAGAAGTTATCATTGTGCCTGGGAAAGTCTTGGGTGGGGGAGAACTAGATCATCCATTAAAAGTAGCAGCTCTAGGTTTTTCCGAAAGTGCTAGAAAGAAAATAATTAATGCTGGTGGACAAACTCTAACAATAGAAGATCTTATAAAAGAGAATCCAAAGGGTTCAAACGTAAGAATTATTATTTAAAAACTTTCCGTGATAAAGAAACATGAAGTTATCAGGTGATGCCGATGTCTCAAACTACTGAGAAAGAAAAAAGTGGCAAAAAACCAGATTTCGTCTTAATAGATGCGACTAATATGATCCTAGGGCGCCTAGGAGCTAGAGTAGCTAAAATGCTACTTGAAGGGAAGCGAGTAATAATTGTAAATGCAGAGAAAGCAGTGATCTCTGGAGACCCGCAGTTTATTATAGAAAAATACAAAGATATCTGGGAAATTCATTCTAGAACAAACCCAAGGAGAGGTCCATTCCACTACTCTCGTCCAGATCTATTTGTAAAGAGAACAATCAGAGGAATGTTGCCATGGAAGAAAACTAGGGGTCGCGAGGCTTATCGACGACTACGCGTTTACTTAGGGGTTCCTCCAGAGTATAGAAAATTACAACCCCTAAGATTTGAAGAATTAGACGCCACCAAGAGACTAAAATGCAAATGGATTTATGTGGGAGATTTGCTTAAACATTTTGGATGGAAAGGAATTGTTAGGTACTAGAAATCTTTAACTTTTGCAATTATTTCTTAGCCCTAAATATTGGAGTGAGAAGAACAACCTTATTTCCTCTCATATATGTTATTCCCGCTTCTGAAGTAACTTTAAGAAACTCTATAATTTTATCTCTAGGAGTTCTTAGCATACGTGCTAATTCATCAATATCCATCTCACCGGCTTGCTCTATTAGCGGCAACGCATGAAATCTCGGTTCAAATTTTATAATGAGATTAAATAACTTTCCCAACCTGTCGCTTAAATTCGTAAGCCTTATTCTACACTCTCGTAATTCTTTTAGAACTCTTTCTTTGTCCTTATCTCCACTCATAACTCTCGTTACCGTCTTTTGGCCCATGCGACTATATGAGACTCTCTTTAACTCTTCCCTTATAATTTCTCGCAGTTTTGCCTCTATTATATGACTACGTTTTCTAAGAGCTGATTCAACAACCTCTTTTATCGTATTAATCATTACGTAAAGAAGCCTCCTAGAAATAGTAGTTAGTAATGTGGATTCAACGCTCTGTAATAAAACACTTTCTTTCGACATTAATTCCGAACGAACATCTTCAGCTATTTGACGAGCATAAATCTGTAAGGCTGTCTCGAGATGCTTTGTAAGAATGCTTTCAATAATTGTTTCATCGTCACTACTCATAGCGACCATCCTCTAACGCGTCCTCAGCCTTTATTAAGTTCTTATACATAGGCTCTTAAACATTGTTTTCATAGGTTTAATAGTCAACAATAACTGATAAAAAGAGAATCATCACTGAAGTTAATAAAAAATGTTAATATCTAGAAATTCTATAGCTATCCATAGTTCCTCTTGAAATGATGTATTATTATCAGAGAAATTTAAGAGAAGCTGCCAAGGAACCTTTGTAATGATGATAAAGCCCCGCCTTACTGATTTTTCACATGATGATGTGCACCACCACTGACTTAATAAGGGGATGTCTAAAAATGTATGAAAGAAAAGAAAAGCTTATGCGATTACTTTCCCGAGTTGAAGAGATCTTTGAAAGTGAGCCTCGGGTAATAGATATCTACTCTGATAAAGTAATTTTCATAGGCGATCTTCATGGAGATTGGGATGCAGCAGAGAAAATAATTAAATATATGATGAATCGTAAAGGCATTTTCGTTTTCCTAGGTGATTATGTAGATAGAGGATACTACTCTCTAGAAATACTAGAACACCTCATCCAATTAAAACTGGAGAAACCAAATAATGTTTTTCTTTTACGGGGCAACCATGAAACTATGCTTGTTAATGAATACTACGGCTTCAGAAGCGAAGTGCTAAGGAAATTTGGAAAAGACGGTGAGGAAATTTACATTAAGTGTAATGAAGTCTTCGCCAAAATGCCTCTTGCCGTGTTGGTTAATGATGGTGAAATACTAGCATTACATGGTGGAATACCTATTGAAGTACCGAGTCTCAATCAAATAAATTCGCTTCCTAAGAATGATCTCTATGGAGAACGTGATCCGCTTCTTTTTCAAATCTTATGGAACGATCCTGATGACTCTATCGAAGATTTTGCACCAAGCCCTAGAGGGCCGGGGTGCTACTTATTTGGAAGAAAAGTTTTTGAAGAATTTACTAGGAAGAACCACATTGAGAGGATAATAAGGGCTCATACCTTTCTCCAAGAGGGATATAGATACTTTTTTGATAATAAGTTGCTGAGCATATTTTCGGTACTTAGCTATATCACCGGACCTGTTAGAGGCAAAATCGCAGAGTATGTTTCTGGTAAGATAAAAATAACTAATGTATCTGATTTACCCTATTAGGAGGTGATTTCTGTGGTTAAAAGAACAACAAGTTATCTCGTATGCATGAGCTGTCGAAGAGTCTATCCTAAAAGCGAATTAGAAAGAGAAAGAAAAGAAAAACGCCGAGAGACGTACGTCTGCCCCTATTGTGGTTCAATGAAATTTTCCCAAAATTTTGATAATATAGTGCTTATAATGAACCCAGAGAAGTCTCTTGTAGCTAAAAAATTAAAACTTATCCATTCAGGTGTTTTTGCATTTTCAATCGAATAATCTTAAGGAGAATTCTATGGACCTTATCAATACTCCCGCCTAGATTATATGATAAATTCTAGTAATCCTCCTTTACCCATTTTTCGTGCTAGAATATCTGTAGGAGAAGGTTTGAGCTCAAAAGCTTTTGCTATCTCTTCTTTTCGCTTTATTACTTCTTCCACACGTGCTAATTTGGGTGAGAATCTTTTGATATCATTAAGGCTAATAGGCACTGAAACTAATCCAGTACGGTAATGCATGGAGAATGGTGCTCTTACATCACCCTCGGGCTTTAAAGAAGACCAATCCAATAGAATTCTTCGACGTCTTAATTCTTTCTTAGCGACGGTTGTAGTAGTAATTGGTATTTCGAATATATCTCCATAATCGCTTCTTAGTTCGTCGTAGCGACCTTTTAATTTTTCTTCCACGAGATCTCTAATTATCTCAACAGCTCTTCTATAGTCTTCAAATGATCCTAAGGGTTTTTCGGGTTTCAACCATATCTGAAAACCTCGGGAGCCACTAAATTTCACGCATGGATGCATTCCAAGATCTTCTTGGATAACTACGCATGTTTCCCAAGTTATCTCCTTTATTAGTTGGAACCCTACTTCTCCAGCTTCCTTTATACTATCTCCAGCATCGATATCTATGATTAACCAATCTGGATAATCATTTCCAAGTCTGTGTACATAGGGAATGAAGTCTATTGCATGAGCATTAACATACTTGAGAAGTTCGTCACGGCTATTTATGAAGTTATATTTTCTTGGCTTTAACTTAGCATATCTTGAGAAGATCGGTTTAATGCTTCTTATCGGGTCATTATCATCCGAAAAAACCTTAACTACAGTAACTGGTCTATCCCTAAGGAATGGGAGAATTAGATCCGCAATTCTCGGATAATAATATCGCGCTAAGAAAACGAGTCGATAGCTAAGATTCATTTTGGGATCATAAGCAAGTTTCCAAGCCTCTTGTCTTCCATCTTCCGTAATTCTATACTTATCACCAACGCGCTCGATAAACCCTTGATCCATAAGTTCTCTTAAGGCTTTAAGAATCTCTTCTTTTGATGCTCCACAATCTCTATTAACCTTCTCATATATATGAGAGAAGTCAACTAATTTATCTTGCGGTTTGATGGCTAAGAGTAGAAGAACTCTATCAATAACTCTTTTATCTTGCCCCGTTACAGACAATATATTCACCATAACCCAAAAAGAACCTTTAATTACTTTATCTTATCATTAAGGCCTCTTTAAGAAATAACAATGTATTGAAATTCTATTTTAAAATGTTAAAAATGTTAGATTAAAGAACTATGCTAAGCTTATATCCGCAATCTGGACAAATAGGCTCTTTAACTAAAACTTCTACTGCCCAAGGCGATAATAGACTGTATCCTCGTTTAATAATAATTCTCCCACATTTGGGGCAGTAAGTATTTTCCCAAGGATGATTAGGAATATTGCCAACGTATACGTATTCTAAACCCTCTTCTACTCCAATTCTTCTAGCCTTCTCAATAGTCTCTATGGGTGTAGTAGGCGGTAAGTTATACTCTAACGCTCGATATTCCGCAAAGTATCTCGTAACGTGCCAAGGTGTATCGGATCCCAATTCATCACATATTCTCCTAGCAATCATGCGCAAGCAATCTTCGCTATCATTAACCGAGGGGATAATTAATGTTGTTATTTCTACGTGAACTCCTTTTTCCTTAAATATTCGGGCATTCCGAAACACGATTTCTACATCCGCTCCCGTCCATTTTCCTATTTTTTTACCACAGCCTTTTATGTCTATGTTAATAGCATCAAGTCCCGATTTAACAAGAAGATCAAGAGCTTCTACTGTCATATAGCCGTTACTAACGTATGTGTTGAACATATTCTCTTTTTTGGCTAGAGGCATTACATCCAGGGAATATTCGAATAATGTTACTGAGGGTTCATTGAAAGAAAAACTTGTACCAGCAGCGCCATATCTTTTAGCTAGTTCAATTAAGCGCCGAGGAGAAATATAGTTGCATTTAGATACCCAGAATTTTGATATCTCCCAGTTTTGGCACCAGGGACATGTAAAGTTGCAGCCCCAAGAACCGACCGTAATGGCGTATTTATCTGGATAAAAGTTGAAGAAAGGTTTTTTAGCCATAGGATTATTACTAATCGCGCTTATATTCCCATACGTCAAAACGTATAATTCGCCTCCATGATTATAACGTGCACCACACATCCCCCTCATTCCTGGCGGAATCACACAACGACGTTCGCAGACAAGACAACGAACTTTTTTCCCACCTAGTTCTTCCCATAACATTGCAATTCTTGCACAAGGAGTTTCTAACAATTTTTCGCTTATCTTTCTTATCCTTTCCAAGCTATATTTTCCCATTAACATAAATTACTCACTCAGAATTTCTTTTAGATAAGTTATGACATTCTTCATTGAAACTTCTTTTCTCGTGTTCGATTCTCTATCATAAATAGTCACGACGTTTTTTTCAACCTCTTTACTTCCCAAGAATATTAAAACCGGCACCCCTTTCTTTAAAGCATATTCTCTTTGTTTTTGCTGGGATCTCCTCATTAAATCTATTTGCACCCTGAATCCGTTCTCACGAAGATAAGATACTAGATGCCAAGCGCGCTGGTATAAATCTCTGGATAATACAACGACGTATATTTGTGTATAAGTTTTCTTTTTTGTTTCAAAGACACCAGTTAATAGACCTGCATCGATTACGCGATCAATACCAATAGAAGTTCCTGTTGCGGGATAATCGTGGCCAGAGTATAGCTTTATTAGTTCATCATAACGCCCACCACCAGCCACGGATCCTATTCCAGCATCCTCTATAACGACCTCCCAAATTGGCCCCGTGTAGTAATCGAGCCCCCTTACAAGGCTAAAGTCAATCTTCACAAATGATTTTTTAGATCCTAATAGATCGAGTATTTCCATTATATGAGTCATTTTTTCCCGAATCTTACTGTAATCAATACTTTTCATTACTTGGAGTCTCTCGATTACTTCATCTAATCCTCCTTGTACATCAATAATTTCAAGAATTCTCTCTATTTCTTTTTTGGATAATCCTGCTTTAGTTAACTCCTCTTTTACGCCTTCCAATCCTATCTTATCAAGCTTATCTATGATACGATAAATTCTAATACACTCCTGCTGGGAAAAGTTTAATTCCCGCTCAAAAAGATCAGAAAGTACTCTTCTATCATTTAGTTTTAAACAAAAATTTCTGAACCCTAATTTATGGAAAATTTCAATAGTAAGATCAATAACTTCCGCGTCCGCCTCAGGAAAGGGAGAACCTACGATATCCGCATCCGCCTGCCAGATCTCTCTATAACGACCACGCTGGGGTCTATCGTGTCGCCATACACGTCCTATATGATATCTCTTAAATGGTAGGGGATAGGAATGCATCGAGAAAAATCTAGCTAATGGTACTGTTAAGTCATACCTTAATGCATACCATTGCTCTGACCAAGGATCCTTAAATTTATAGACAAGCATCCTCTCGGCTTCTTCTCCATACTTACCCTTAAGCGTATCCCAATACTCTAGCGCTGGGGTTTCTATTGGATCAAAACCATATTTTTGAAAATTATCTTCAATAATCTCAACAACTTTCTTTCTTAATATCATTATCTCCGGAGGGAAATCTCTGAAACCGCTAGGGATCTGGTATGGCATTAAGCTGCACCAGTTGGCAAGGATTTCTCCTTTTCAATTATTTTCTCATTACCAATTCCTACAGTATTTCCTATACCCGCTATTATTACCTTTCCTTCTTTAGGAACCTCCTCTCTTATTAGCTTTTTCACTACTTCAACTGCACGATCAGCAGCTTCAGCTATTTCCCTATTCATCGGAGTAACAGCCTCTATGTATGATTCCTTAATAACTACCGCATATAGGGGTATCTTGTACTTCGCACATACTGTTTCGATTTTGTATTTTTCTGGCCCTGGGTCCCCAATCGCCGCTCCAACACCTACTGCTATATCTCCCGTTTTTTCACTTTCTAATCTAAGCGCAGCATCAATTGTGATAACTGCTTGAACGTCTCCTTTAAGCTCTTCGATTACCTTCTTGATTACCTCTCCTGGTTTTCCTACTTCGCTTCCAGGGCCATGGGCTTTTAATGAGAGTATGTATCGGTCCTCAAATTCAGAGACGCTATAGATTACATCGTTGGTTTCATCTACTGTGACCTCCTCGCCGAAAAACCTTTGAGCAACCATTGGACCTACTCCGTCACCTATTGGTATTCCTGCCCTGAAGGCTTTTAGAGCGTCATAGTACGAAATTATCATCTCCCTAAAATATGGTATCAGCATCTTAAGCTGCATTAAGTAAATATATGATTTCGTGTTGACGCCTACTCGGTATATATGCTCGGATAGTTTGTATATTGAGTGAATAGCAGACGCCGCCTCTAACGCGCTCTCTAAGTTTTTCTTAATGTATAAGGGGGCATCTGGGATTATTCTGTTAGCGATTCCTCTTAACCGTTTTTTCCGGACATCAAGAAGATGCTCTAGTCGTTGAAGTACCCCTGAGGGATCTAAAGTTACAGGACTTATTACAAAAGAATCTAGAACTTCTTTCGTCCAGTCGAGCAGTTTATTGAATTCCGGATCTTTTTTCAGTTGTTCGGCTTTTTCTCTTGCTGTGATTCCTGGTACTTTCTCAATTAAATCTCTGCGTGCTGAGAGTATTATTGAAACGATATACCATCTCCCTAGTCCGTCATATACTCGAACTTCATTTAGAAAAGATCTTACGGAGTATATCAGCATGTATGCTTGGATCTCGCTTAGAAATAGTAGGAATATAAAGAAGATTATCCAGGACAACCACTCAGTTCCCGTTTGAGCTTGTTGAATAAGCATAAACATGAGTTATTACCTCATACAAATCTTAGTTGACTTTATAAGAAAACTCCAGAGTCTATGAAAAATATATGTGTTTATCCATTACAGTTTATGGAAATCATTAACTACACAACCTAAGAAGCACTAAGTAGAATGAATTTCTTTGGTGAACATAGAGAATTTAAAGAATAGTGGAGATAATTATGGGCAAGCAATCAAGACTTGATATGTTCTTTCGACAAGACTCTTCGGGCAAAAAAACTACTGAGATAATGGATAAAAACACCACTATTTCATCGCTAAGCGATATGATAAAGGAATTTAAGTCTAAAATAAAATTACCAGAAATAAGGGATACTATTAGTAAAAGATATTCTATAGGAGAGATAACCTCTAAAGCCAAGAAAATTCTTGTTGTTACTGAGAAACCAAAAGTTGCTCAGGCTATAGCGAAGGCTCTAGGATCTGGTAAAGCACGTAGTATAAAATCGCGTTCAAGATCCCTCATTGTGTATGACGTAAATTGGAATAATAAGAAAATAACAATCATACCTCTCCGGGGACATATCATAGAGTACGCACCCATAGACAGATTCTCTGGTAAATGGGAGGAAAGCGATCCTAGACAGATTATTAATCCTTCATCATTACGAGAGATTGTTACGGAAAAATTAATTGCTGAGGTTTTAAGTGCTGAGAGCCGAAACGCCGATCTTTTACTGTTAGCTACTGATGCTGATGAAGAAGGTGCTAATATTGGATTAGAGGCCTACGAAATTGTGAGAAAACAAAGAAAGGATATTCCAGTGTATCAGATGTGGTTCATTTCTCTCCAACCCACTGAGTTGAGAACTGCTTTTAATAAACCTATAGAGCCTAAGTGGAATTGGGCGTATGCCGTTAAAGCTCGTAGAATTATAGATGCCATGATAGGCTTTTCCGCAACAAGAGAACTCACGGTAGCTTTTAGAGAAGTTACCAAATCATTGCGAATTAAGGCTCTTTCTATAGGACGAGTGCAGACACCGACTTTATATCTTCTCTTCTTGCGTGAAAGAGAGATAAAAAATTTTAAACCAAAGCCATACTGGGTGCTTAGAGCACAGTTCCAGATAAACGGCTCCAGAGCCGAAGGGCAGCACATTGATTCGCCTTTTTGGGACGAAGAAAGAGCAAAAAACGTTTTTTCTAGAATAAGAGACGCACGTAGAGCGGTCGTTAAAGAAGTACATGTGTCTAAAGAATCGAAGCTTCCACCAACTCCTTTAGATACAACAAAAGCCTTAGCGATGATAAACAATATCTTAGGTATTCCTTCGTCGAGAGCTATGAAAATTCTAGAAGATCTTTATTTAAACGGCCTAATCACGTATCCTAGAACAGATACAGATAAATATCCGGAAACCTACAATCACATTCCCAACCTCAGAGCTTTGCAAAAAATCCCTACTTTCTCATCTATTGTAAGAGATATCTTCTCGAAAGGCGCAAAACTACGTAGAAATGGAACTAGGCTAGTTGGTGATCACCTTCCCATAACACCAATAGATGCTGCAACACCGGGAGATAAAAGATTGCCTACTCAGCAACATGCAATGGTATATGATTTAATTGTTAGGAGATATCTCTCTCTATTCTTGGAGCCTGCAGAAATAATCCGCTTTAAAGCGCTCATTGCCATTAATAGTGAGCTTTTCGAGTTTTCTGGGACTAGAATCTTAAAGAGTGGCTTCTATATTGTGTATCCCTACGATAAACCGAAGGAGTCTATCTATGCAGAGATTTTTGAGGGACAGGAAATCCTTGTTGAAAAGGTTTTTCCACCCGAGAAAAGGTATACCCAACCTCCTCCTCGCTTGAAGGAAAGCGATTTAATAAAGATCATGGAAACGCTTGGACTTGGTACAAAAAGCACAAGACCCGATCATATAGAGACGTTAATATCGAGACGATATGTAGAGAGAAAAGGAAAAACTCTGAGAATAACGAGTATTGGATGGATCTTAGCTGAATTTCTAGAACAAATATGGCCCGATTTCGTTAAACCATTCTTTAGCGCTTACGTACATGCGTGGATGAGAAAAGTAATGAATGGAGAAATCCACTGGCAGGAAATGGTTCGGGATGTCCAAGAAAAGTTCCTTAGTTTGTTCGACGAGTTAAGAAAAAACATTACTAATCTCAAAGGAAAACTTCTAAAAGTCTCGAAAGAATATGCTCAAAAGAATGAAATAATGAAGTGTCCTAGATGTAACAGCTCGGTTATCGCTATACCTAGTAAGAAAGCAAAGGTAAACATCCTAAAGTGCACACACTGCGACTTCTCAACTATAGTGCCGAAAGCTACTAAATACGTCGCTCAAGAAATTAAGTGCTCAATTTGTCATACTAATGTATTATTACTTAAGAGAAGAGGAAAAGCCGATATATATCTATGCCCTATTTGTTGGCGTACAAAAGGAATTTGTAGTAAATGTGATCATCTAGAATACTGTGATATGAAAAAAATTCTTGAAAAAGAACGAGAAAAAACTATTGTTGGGAAATGCGACTGTGGCGGAAAACTAATTTATCTAGTAAATTGGCGCGTGGTAAAGTGTGATAATTGTAATCAACAATACCACTTACCTAAGAGAGGATCTATTAAATTGCTGAAAAAGACATGCCCCATTTGTCAAAAGTATAGATTACTAAGAATAAAAACAGCGAAGAGCACAACATATTACTGTATAAAGTGCGGTATTGTGAAATGAGATTATGAATTTCTAACACTCGTTAGATTAGAGAAAAAATAGTGCTCCGAACTTAAAGGACTCATCATTAATATAATCAGAGATCACCTCCTTCTTCATCGCACATCTACTTCGACATAATAAGTATAGATTAATTTCTTTGTTGAATTTAATCCCGTATCACCTATCACTACGCTTAATCATCAATAATATAATATCAAACTTTAATAACGGGAAATAATTGGTGAATTTAATTACACTCACATTGCGATTAGTAGGTTCTTAGCTTAATGGTAAACGGATCTAAAGAGAGAAGACTTATGCACGATCTAATAGAATATGCTGAACTAGTAAGAGCTCGAATAAATCTGTTAGAGAAGAGAATAAGGGAAATACAATCAAACTTGGAGCAAATAGAAAGCGATTTCGAGGAAAGATCGGGTGTTGAGGAATTAGAGGAATTTTTCTCCAGACTTAATGATTCACAGGAAAGACTAGAAAAAATAAAAAGACTTATTGGTAGAGTCGATGAGTATATTCAGGAACTAGAAATAATTAAGGGACGTTCTGAAGTATATGATGAACTTCTTGAGAATACAAGCACATTACTAAAAATCGTAGAAAAAGATCTGGATAATATAGAAATAGAAACTGATGAGCTAATTGAAGATATAGAATCTTTAAGAGAAGAATTGGAAGAGAGTGATTAAATGAAAGCTCTAATTCTTGCGGGTGGATTTGGTAAGCGACTAAGACCGTATACAGAAAACATCCCCAAGCCATTAGTTCGTGTTAAAGGAAAACCTATTCTTGTTCATCAGATTGAATGGCTAAAAAAATTTGGCATAAGAGATATCGTTTTAGCAGTAGGTTATTTAAAAGAAAAGGTAATTGAGGAAATTGGTAGCGGAAAAAACTTTGGTGTAAGAGTAGCTTATGTAGTAGAGGAAGAACCACTTGGTACAGCAGGAGCGATAAAAAACGCCGAAAATGTATTGCATAATGAGAAATTCTTTTTCGTATTGAACGGAGACATTATCACTGATATCGATCTCAATGTAATCATAGACAAAATCCTGAATAGCGGACACAATGTTCTTGGGGTACTTGCTTTAGTTCCTCTTCCAAGCCCCTACGGAATTATCGAAATTGATGATGAAGGAAGAATATTGCAATTTAGAGAAAAACCAGTACTAAGGAATTATTGGATCAACGCTGGTGTCTATTGCTTTAGGCCAGAGATATTTGAGTATTTACCAGAGAAGGGAGATATCGAAAGAACAGCGTTTCCAAAGTTGGCAGAAGAAGGTAAACTATTAGCCGTACCTTTTGAGAATGTCTTCTGGAAAGCCATTGATACGCATAAAGATATAGAAGAGGCAGAAAAACTTTTAGAAAGAAAAAGCTGATGACTTAGGACTTTTCACTTATTGTTTTATTCTTTGTTTTCGCACCATCCTTGTTTTTCTTAAATTATCTTCGCGAATTAATTGTTGCAGACCATTAAGTAGCTCATGTAACATCTCTATATCCTTAAAATTCTTTACAAGCCCCTTCTTAAGCAATTCTTTACCGCATTCTCTAACTAGCATATTTGAGTCCAAAGGTTCATTATTCTTTTTTACTTCATCGAGTAATATCGCATAATAAGCCAAGGCAGCAAGAGTCCTAGTATTGTATTGTGATAGTATTTTAGCAAGCTTCCAAAGCTTGATTCTCTTTTCAGAACTAAGCATATGCGAAATAAGTAGTCTTCCTCTCTCTGTCAACACCAATTCTCCATTACTTTTTTCTGAGAGTTCCCCCAAAGACAACAATGCATTTACAGCATTGTTTACGCTTGCCGCTTCCACCCCATCATTATATATCTCCAGTACTTCTAGTTTTTTTCCGAGATTACTTTCTCCTAAACAGTATTTCAGAATGATCAACATGGCAGCTAATGCCCTTCTAGTTAATACAGAGCCCGTCCCTAAAGTTGCGTGCACAGAGACTATAATCTCAGCTATGATATTTGCTTTAGTTTTCATTTAAAAGCCCCATCTATTATTTTCCAGAAATCGATAAGTTATTTGTTTAAAAAAGAATGTGATAGAGAGCTACAGATCAGCGTATTATCCTACTTGAAATTGATCACTGACTTTAGCATTAATCATCTTTATTTATTCATTTAGAAGCTCGCGATCAAATTTATAAGTGATTATGACCTTGACCTAAAGAAACAAGAATCTAGGTTTAAGTAGCATTGATAGAATATGAAGAAGTTTATAACATCCGTTTGCTCAGAATAAGCACAAAACACAGAAGCAAGTATAAAAACTAGAAATGCCGGGGTCGCCTAGTCCGGACCAGGGCGCCGGTTAAAGATAGGCGAAACTTGAGATCCGGTGGCGATTACGCCTCGCGGGTTCAAATCCCGCCCCCGGCACCATTACTTATTAACCCTTCGATGATGCGTACGGCCCCATCTGAGTTTCATGATGTAAGCTGGCATTACTGAGCTTCTACGTGTACTCAACAGAGACTGTTTCCTTTCTTTTTTCACTTATGATCTCCTCTTTTTCAACTATGAGCTTATTATCCACATCAATCATTGAACTCAGAATTAGTAAAAACCAAGCCTTATCTCTAAGAGAAAATACATGTAAGCGATGCGAGAGAACTAGATAATAAATCTCAACTCCTTGTCTCCTATCTTTCTGTTCCTCTCCTTTGTAAGGCCTATGAAGAACCTCCACATCTACTCCCAGAACCCCAGTAATATTGCCTACTATCTTAGGAATAGACTCCTGAGAATCTATTGGAATTCGTCGCGATATGTTTATTACCAACGCCCTTTCCTTGTCATTGGGATGGGGTTGAATAGTTATAAGAATTGGTGGAAAATGGAGATATCGCGGGGGTAAAATAATGAAACGACTTGTTTCTTGTCTAATAACGTAACGTTTATAATTCTCCTTAAAGATGTCTCTGAGAATTTTTTCCAACTCATCACCAACTTCTGTTATATATGGAAACTCCTCAAGACTAACACTCCTAAATTTATCATCTTTCTGGGGCTGCTTCGACCTCATCTAGCATGCCTCAATAAACCAATCTTGCTCCAAAATATGTATATAGTGTTAAAATTTCTTGTATAGGAAAAAACTGTTAAGAACTTATGTAAGGTGATTCTTATGTCCCATGAAAAAAGAGGCCATCCATTAACTGAGGCAGAAACTAAAGCACTTCTCGAAAAATACGGAATCCCCTTCCCTAAAAGAGCTATAGCTAAGAGTAAGGAAGAGGCAGTTGAGAAAGCTAAGGAAATAGGTTTCCCAATTGTAATGAAAATCTTAAGCCCAGACATTATCCATAAAACAGATGTTGGGGGAGTTATATTAGACATAAAGAATGAAAATGAGGTCGCAACAGCATGGGACAACATGATGAACAATGTTAAGAAAAAAGCTCCATCAGCGAGAATCGAAGGTGTGTTATTAGAGGAAATGATTAAAGGCGGTTACGAAGTAATTATTGGAGGCCTGCGTGATCCCGTATTCGGTCCTGTTGTAATGTTTGGTGGCTTGGGGGGAATTTATGTCGAACTTTTTGAAGATGTATCATTTAGACTTGCTCCAATAGACGAGAGAGAAGCTGAAGAAATGATGAAAGAAACTAAAGGTTATCAAATCCTAGCTGGTTATAGAGGAATGGAAAAAGGAGATTTAGAGGGACTCAAAAATCTTTTAGTAAAGGTTTCGCAAATAATGGCAGAACATTCAGAGATACTTGAGCTTGACTTGAACCCAGTGCGCGTCTTTCCAAATCGAGTCGTGGTTCTAGACGCTAAATGTATCGTCAGTCGGTGAAGATATTGAAAAATGCTTACTTATTTCCATTCTTTTTAATATTATTCGCATGGTTATTCTTAGTCTTGATTATTCCAATTATAGCTAAATTCTCTCTTACAATTATAATGCCTCATAGACTCCTAACAAATATTGCTAGAGTTCTAATCCCATTAATCACGTTCTTACTTTTCCTATACCTATGGTATAAGTTGGCTGAAATATATATAAACAGACTCTCAACACCTCAGTAAAAGAGGAAATTTTTACCTTATAGGTAAACTAGTCTGTAATAGTGTAATTATTTTTAAGAAGAAATCTAACTCATAGCAAAATCGATTATCATTCATGAACTTTGTTGCAATGATGAAAAACCCCTTCTCTGATCATTGATGAGGGTTCCGAGTACTGAGCTTTTAATTAACCATATTCTATAAATCTCAAATTAATTAGGGTTAAGAAATTGGGTCTTTTGGAGGAGATAGATGAAAACCGATCTGTTCCTGATATATTTTGAGACCTCTATTATTCGGGCGTGGCCTCTAGATCAGAAAGGACTCCCCTTTTTAAGTCTTCTTGGAAAACCTCTGATAGTACATGTTCTTAATAATTATAGAGAAGCGCTAAACATAGGTGACATTTACTTACTCCATAATAAGCGATTAGATAGCAAAATAACTGAGGTTCTCTCACAGCATAGGATAAATACTCAACAAATAAGCCTTAAAGAACTTAAAAGCGAAAGAGATATCCTAGCTAATCTATTAGAAGTAATCGCACCAGAATCCACATCCGATACTATAACCATTGCATGGGCACATGATATAGTTGGTAGCTGGTTAGTAAAGGATTTCGCAGAGATAAATAAGGGGCACAGTTTTTTCCTATGTTCTAATAGAGGCAATCTAGGTCCCTTAGGTGGTATATGGGTACTAGATAGATCCACGATAGTAAATCTTCAAAAAAAGATTACAACAGTAGAAAAGGATCCTTGGAAGTCTATAGTTCCATCGATTAAAGTTAATGGATATTCGATTCCCGTTTATCCATGGGAGTTTTTTCTAATATTTCATAAATTCTTGGAAAAAACAGTAAGCAACAAATATATTCATCCAGCGGCGAAAGTAAGCAAGTGGGCTTCAATAGAAGGCCCCGTATATATTGATGAAGAAGCAACAGTGCTTTCTTTCGCAAGTATTAAAGGACCAGCATATATTGGAAAAAATGTAGTAATCGGCGACCATACTCTGATAAGAAATAGTATTATTGAAGAAAACTGCGTAATAGGATGTCACATGGAAGTAGCTAGAAGCATTATACAACCAAAAACAGAAACTCATTCCGGCTTTCTAGGTGATTCCATTCTAGACGAAAAAACTCATTTAGGAGCAGGTTTTATCTCAGCAAATTTACGGCTAGACAGAAAAAATGTGCGCGTAAAAATAGGTAACAGAAAAATAGATTCTGGCCTGAAAAAACTAGGGGTGATAACGGGTTTTCAAGCAAATTTCGGTGTTTCTGTGTCAACTATGCCTGGTATCCTCGTAGGAAAACGTGCAATAATAGGTCCTGGAACCATTCTTTTTGAAAATGTACCTGATGACACTATAGTATACAGCAAATGCGCTACCATTATCAGAAAGAAGGAATCTAAGGTTTAAATTTTGCAGAGAGAAATACTCCTCTAGTTTCCTTCTTCCAGTAATAACGATGCATGATTTTTAAAGTTTAAGAATAAGCTCGGCTGCCTTTTTCACATCCTCTTTCATAATTGTTCTCCTTTTAGCATGTTGTGCCAATTCAACAGCTACCTTTGCGATTTTTACAACTATATCTTCAACAATTTCTCTCATAGTTTCTACGGCCTCTTTACTTACTCTCTCAGCTCCTGCTTTATATATTAGCCTTCGAATACCCGCTAAAGACAAGTCCGCCATGATGTTTCCCTCTCCAAATTATCTTGCTTTATATCATTTCATTTAGAAACGCATATTTTTGTATTTCTATGCTTCGCAAAAGAAATAGCTTCATGAATAATTCTGCTTAAGAAAGACTTTGTTAATTTCTTCTCATTGGTTATCTTTTTAGCAATCGCTTCTAAAATCTTGAATAAGGCATCTATATCAGCATTAGCGGTAGCCTCTAATACAACATAGTTTATACCGATTCGTCCATCGATTTTTGATTTAAACTCCTTTAGTAGCACCCTAGTGTTATCTCTCAGAATTATCTCTTTAGCATATTTTCCAGCAATAGCTAATTCGACAGTAAACGCACTATTGCTTAATAGTTCAGTCACTAATCTGCTTCTACGATTGTAATAATATTTAATAATCGGTCCAATGGCATCATCAAATTCTATAATAACTATTCCTCGTCCTCCTAAAGCTTTAAGAGATCTTCTCACAGAATCACTAAGTCTAAGTCGTTCTGGCTTCATTATCTTTTCTAACATTCTAGTTTACCCCACTCAAAATAAGGGAAAAATCACTTTTCTACCCCCTAAGATCTATCAATTTACTAAAAATATCAGATATTATCATGAAAATACTTCTACGTAACTTCAACAACATTTTTCTACAGTTTTCCGATGCATCATTAATTTCCAGAGAAAATCAAAAAAGAAGAAGTTGGAAGGTATTGGCGCCGGGGGGCGGACTCGAACCGCCGACCTCCCGGTTTCTGCCAATTTGTAGCTTACTTATTTAGTTGTGCATGATAACAGCCGGACGCTCTACCAGCTGAGCTACCCCGGCAACCTTTTTCTATTACATAATACCCTCTACTAATTGGCAGAGGTTATAAATTTAACTTTCTTTTACTCGATCTTCTCGCTTTATTTCTATTTCCTAGGTACGGATTTTTCCTATATTTAGTTTTATTTTAATCAACGGGAGAATAAGTATGTGAGAGTTTGTGAGGTTCTATTTCTTGGCGACGAACTTTGATGATCTTGTAGCTCCTTTTCCTGGAGCTGAGTGTTGTACTGGTTTATTCGTCGGAGCGAATTCTCCCAAATAGTGGAATATCATTGGAGGCGTTATTCTAATGGTTACAAATTCTTTTCCATTGTGTATTGCTATTTTTCTTCCAATCATTTCTGGTAAAATAATCATATCTCTGACATGAGTTCTGATTACTTTATTTGGATACTTTCTTAATTTTTCGAGCAATTTCCTTTGTTCGGGAGTTAAACCCCTCTTTAAGCTCCTTCTAATACGAGCTGGTGCTATCTCAGCTAGTTTTTCTAAGGGCATTTCTAATAATTCCTCTAACGTGTATCCACGATAAGTAAACCTTTTCCAGGAACTTGGTAATTTGCTAATATCAAGGCTCATTGTTCATCCCAACCTTCAATAATACCTATGACTATTAAGCTTTTTCTATTCGCCAGCGTTTATTTTAAAAGTATTCCCTTCTGATTCTTCCAAATTGAATGTTTATTCGGTGCTCCTCATGTCTGAGGAATTACGAGTAAGAAAAATAAAGAATGGTACTGTAATAGATCATATACCTAGCGGACGTTCTTTAGCAGTTTTACGAATTCTCGGAATAAAGGGTGATGAAGGACTAGTAGTTGCTATTGTAATGAATGTGGAGTCCCGTAAATTGGGAAGAAAAGATATTGTAAAGATAGAGGATCGTGAATTAAGCCAAGAAGAAGTAAATAAAATAGCTCTTATTGCTCCAACCGCTACGATAAATATTATTAGAAATTACGAGGTTGTTAAAAAGTATAGAGTTTCTCTCCCTAACGAGATAGTTAATTTAGTAAGATGTGTGAACCCTACGTGTATTACTAATAAGCCTAACGAACCAATAAAGCCTCTTTTCACAGTTGTTTCTCGGAACCCAGTAAAACTTCAGTGCACTTATTGTGGCACATATATCAACTATAATGATATACTGCTACAATTAGCAGGCAGAAAATAAAGTGTGACTTTAATAGAGGTACTGTTCAGTCTCCTCAACAACTATCCTATAAGATACCTCCTCACCCGCGGGTGTTAACTGTTTTAAAATCTCATAGGCTTTTTCTCCGAATTTTTTCCCATAACGCTTAATTAGTTCTTCTTTAGGAATTACTCTCCTCTTGATTTCTATTACATCACCTGGTTTTGCTCTAAGGATTCTTACTGCTGGATCCGTCACTAGTATCTTAGGTAATAGATCTGGGTTACCACCAGCATACCTCTCAATTATTTCCTTAGCTTCTTCTGGAGACAACACTCGATGCTCTGGAACTAACCAGTGGTCAAAGATATAAACTAATGGGGCGCCTCTGTGTATAAATTCGACCTTGTTTTCTTTACCTATCTCCTCTGCTTGCGTAGTTACCTTATCCAAGGTGGCTATCATGATCTCATTGCATTCAAGTTCTCTTGCATCATTGATGACTCTCCTTACCAATTGAACGGATACTTGTCTATCTGTAACGTATACATAAGCTCTAGACTCTCCTTTCTTGAAAATTGCGACTTTTGCTCGCTCTTTCTCTTGAAGCTCTAGTAATTTATAACCTCTTCCTTTCTCCCAGATTTTCTTGACATTTTCCCAAAGTACGTCTATGCTCATGCCACATCCCATATCTCACTATTCACAATATTGTTATCAAAAAGTGATAGGAGTTATAAATAGATTTTGCGTGCGTAGATTATTCGATGAGTATCAGGGTGAGAAGAATGTCCAAAAGATTACTCGGGCTCTTGTTCATATCACTATTACTACTATCGCTTAACACCACCTTATCTATAACCAGGATAAACAGTCAGAGCCAGGAACCCATAATTTTCGTCTATTACTCAAGGGAAAACGAGCTCTCTAAGGGAGATCTAACCCTCTTCTTCCAGAAAATTAATAGTAGTGGCTTCGAATTAAAGGAAACTACTAGCCTAGAAGATTATGGGACTCTAGAGGGAGCTGATGTCATATTAATCCTAGGCTCAAAAAATCTCAACTTTATCAAGAAGGATATATTGCTTAGATTCCTCGTTGAAGGTGGCTCGTTAATTATCGCTTTGCCAACGGAGAGTATTTCTCTCTACAACGACTTAGTACTGGAGTACTTTTCATACAAAATAGGAGGAACTATTAAGGATAACACCTCATACTACGAGAAAATCTCAACAGTTATTGTTGATAACTCAACTATCTTATCGAATCACCCGCTCACCAAGAATTTATCAAAAATTATAGTTCCTGAAGGATTAGGACTTGTATATGAGAACAGTACGAATGTATTCCCATTACCTTACCACGCATACACCATAATCTGGGGATCGAACACTACATACATAGATAAGAATAATAATGATAAGAAAGACCCAGAAGAACCGTCTGGTAATAATGTTACATGTTGCCTTGTCATAGAGCTATATTCTGGTGGTAAGATTGTCATCTTACCTTCTGTAAAGATGCTCTCTGATGAGCATTTATCAAATCCACGTTTCGGAAATAAATTCCTTGCTTACCGAATAATTGATTGGTTAGGAGGCCGGTACGCGACCATCTATATAAAAGATCTAAAAGTTAGCACCACTTATATTGATCTAGACAATCCAAATTCTAGAGTAAATGTGAGCTTTGAAGTCGTGGACGAGAAAAACAGACCAGTAGAAAATCTCACTGCACTAGTATGCTTGGTAAGACTTGGTCACGTTCTCAAAAACTTCACAGCCATTCGAATTAACGAGACAAATTACTATGTGGAGATATCATTTGAAAACCTAACAATTAGTAGAGGCATTATCTACTTAATGGTGTTGGTGTACAAGCAATTCTATGGATACTATTGGTCAGAAGCTGTAAGACTTTACTTGTATAAGAGCCCACTTCCCGTAACAGGTGCTGATCAAATATTACTCGTATTGGGATTTATAATACCTGTAATACTAGGGATAGTCCTACTTGTTGCAACATACCCAGAATATCGAAGAAATAGAGGACGATTAAAGAAAGCATACAAAAAAATCTCTAAGTCTTAGCCTTCTTTTCCTCTTCTTCTCTAATCTTCTTTATGATCTCGGATATTTTGACCTCTTTTTTCCTCTCTTCTCGCTTTTTGGCAACCTCTCTCTCCTTCCTAGATGCTATAGGAATAATAGCTAATGCTGGTAACGGAAGAATGAGAAATACCACATATACAGGTCTTACTGGTAGAGTTCTCTCAACCCTCCATTTATCAATATCAAGCACCCATTGAAACAGGTTTATGAAGAATTTTGCTACATCTCCTACTTCTATCCAAGGTATACCGAGAGGAGAGGTAATATTTGTAAAAACTTGTCCAAATCCGAGCCCAATTATTTTACCGTCATTTATCTTCTTAACGACAAGAATTGGGAACCCTTCTTGCTCCCACCTAATTTCATTATCTATATCTATGCTGCAAGCTGTTGGTAGTGTTCTTATCTTCATTAAATCTTCGGATTCCTCTATAATTTCTAGCGACGCTGTCTCTAGATATATTGGTGCAGATACGTTCTCTAAGAGCTTTTCTTTCAATTCCTCGTCGTCAAAGATTGTAGAATTTTGTAAAATTAGAAGACTACCATTCCCGTTTACATAATCGTATATTATGTCGCTTTTCTCGTTCTTAGCATAAAAACGAAAGCCCACTGTGATATTATAAGTTTCTATATCTGAAAGAAGATCATTGATTAAAACCACACTTACGTTGTCCCTAAATGTTTCATCTATGGGAACACCAAGGAAGATGACGTTCCCACCTAATGAGACATAACTCGCTATTGCTCTAGCTTCTTCAGAGGCATACCTTACATATCCACTATTCGGTGGGATCATAAGAATATCGACACCAGAGAGAAATGTCGCGTTGATTTGCCCTCTTAAAACTGTTACTTTAAGAGGAAGCGATAAAGAGTTATTGAGCTCCTCAAACGCTATCATAAGTTCCTTGTAACCGAATAAAGGTGCGTGGTGCTCATCGATAGCAATCACTACAGCTTCTTTGATAAATATAGCTTCTTCCGCATGCAATTGTACGACGTTAGAAAAAGCAGTTGTTACGAGAGGAGACATTATCAATAAAAAAATGAGGAAGACTCTTGAATTGCTCGACATGATACTCGCTCTCTCCCCATATTTTAGCATCTTTTATTCGTAATACTTCTTCAAGATTTTTGCATAAATTTCTGCTTTTCCTCCAGTGGGTTCTGCCAGAACCTTACCACACACCAAACATTTAACAATCGTGGATGCATGCGAGAAGATTATCTGCTTATTCGAACAGTCGGGGCACTGTACTAACAGGAAATAGGACTTTGGTTTTGGAAACAATTTTCTTAATTTGTCATCCCGCGTCATTCAAATCACCCATTGGTATCAGCTAAAGGAATTCTCTTCATTTATCTAATCGGAGGATCACCTCTTCATCATCTTAACTTTCATGTGGGTCTGCTCTCGTAATAAAAATTTATCTCGTTACTTCTGAGAAAACTCGCAGGATGCATGGTTTTTTCCTAGATTCTAACATCAATCTATATTCACAACTTATTTTTATAATGTTTTTAAGGACTTGATTAAAAATCAAGCCCGAGGACTTGGGGATGTGAATCTATATGAAAGTAGCTGTTATTGGAGATGAGATATTAGTTCATGCGCTAGAGCTAATCGGAGCGGAGGGCTTTATCATAGAAAGCGACAATCAAGTCCCAGAACTGCTCAGAAAGCTTGCGAGTAAAAATGAGTATGGGATAATAATTTTGCCCGAGAGATTCGTGTCTATGACCCGACCTTTAAGAGAAGAACTAATTCGTCGATCAGAAATCACGCCTATTTTTATCTTCGTTCCCGATTTGACGGAGATAAAGGGCGAGAGAGCAAAAGAACTTCAACGAATGATCTCACTAGCCATAGGAACCGAATATGAATTGTGAGGAGTACTACGGGAAGGGAAAGAAATATTTTGAGGGGAGTTATATGTCACTAGATGTGTTGTTAGAAGCGGAACTTCTCTCGCGGAAAAAACTAGAAGAAGCAAAAGAAAAAGCTAAGGAAATATTAAAAGAAGCTCAGAAAAAAGCTCAAGAGATAACTCGACGAGAAACGCTAGAAAAGCGTTTAGAGGAACACCTAGAGAAAAAACGCATTGAATTAGAGGAAGAAGCTCGAAGGATAAGAGAAGATTTTGATAAGCGCGTCAAGAAAATTTACGAAATTCCCGACGAAATATTAGATGAAATAGCCGAAAAAATCTTGAAGGAGGTTATTGGGTTTGAGTGATCCCGTACAAGCAATGCTCCAAGAAATCGAAAGGAAAACTGAGGAACAGATCCAAAAAATTCTACAAGAAGCAAAAATGAAAGCAGAAGCGATTATCAAAAAAGCCCAAGAAGAATTTGAAAGAGAGTTCCAACATGAGTTACATTCTAGAATATTATTATTGACTCGACAAATCATAGGACGAGCTGAATATGAGGGACGAGTCGAATTACTAAAAGCAAAAGATGAGATAGTTCGGAAAATTTATAGAAAGGTTTCCGAAAAGCTGCAGAGAATCATTGATGGAAAGGAGCCAGGAATAGACTATAAGGAGATCCTTTATAGACTCCTAAAAAAAGCAGTGTCGAACATCCCCGACGACGAGATAATTATTATTACTAATAGTAGGGATAAAGGATTGTTAAGTAAACACCTAAGGGAAATTGAGACACGGCTACAAAGTGAGTTAGCGAGGAATATCAAACTTCTTCTGGATGAAAAAGAAATAAACTGCATGGGCGGTGTTATCGCTAGAAACAAGGATAATACGTACATTTATCTGAACACGCTCGATGGTAGACTAAAAACCGCGATAGAGAAATTAAGAACCAGACTAAATAAGGATCTATTCAAGAAATTTATTTGAAGGAGGATATTGGCTATGCAAAAAGGTCGCATTATTAGGATTAATGGCCCACTAGTAATCGCACAAGATGTTCCTAACGCAAAGATTGGAGATATTGTGTACTTGGGCGAGGAAAAACTTATCGGCGAAATCGTTAGAATATTCGGTAATAAGGTCGCATGTCAATGCTACGAAGACACAAGCGGATTGAAGCCAGGCGATCCCGCAATAAACACGGGAGAACCCCTATCTGCGGAGTTAGGTCCTGGGCTCATAGGTCAGATTTTTGATGGATTGGAATTCTCAGAGTTAGAGCTCTGGCGAGAGTACGGGCCTTTTATGCAGAGAGGAGCAAAAATAGAGAGACTGGATAAGAAGAAGAAATGGTCATTCATTCCAACAGTAAAACCAGGGGAGGAAGTCGTAGAAGGAGATATTCTGGGAACCATCCATGAGACTTCTGCTGTAATTCACCGAATATTAATGCCCGTCGGCATTAAAAAGGCTAAAGTACTGGAAATCTACGAAGGATCATTTACTGTAGTAGAACCAATAGCATTGATAGAAACTAGTAATGGAGAGAAAAGAGAACTCACAATGTTACAGAGATGGCCCGTCAGACTAAACCGACCCTACAAGGAAAGGCTTCCTTCTACCGAACCTCTAATAACAGGTCAAAGAGTTATCGATACTTTCTTCCCAGTTGCGAAAGGAGGAACAGCCGCGATACCAGGCGGTTTTGGCACGGGGAAAACAGTTACATTACAGCAATTGGCGAAATGGAGCGATGCTGATATAGTAATCTACATAGGGTGTGGGGAAAGAGGAAATGAGATGGCTGATGTCATAACACATTTCCCAGAGATAAAGGATCCTAGAACTGGCAAGAGATTGATTGAGCGATCAATATTCATTGCTAACGTAAGTAATCTTCCCGTATATGCACGTGAAGCTAGTATTTACTTGGGAGTCACCATCGGAGAGTACTTCCGAGATCAGGGATATAGCGTTGCTTTAATGGCAGATTCCACATCACGTTGGGCCGAGGCTCTTCGAGATATTTCAGGAAGACTTGAGGAAATCCCAGCTGAGCGAGGTTTCCCGGCCTACTTGGCTGAGAGAATAGCTGAGTTCTACGAGAGAGCTGGAAGAGTTATTACCTTAGGTAAAGACAACCGTATTGGAGCGTTAACTATAATGGGCGCTGTTTCTCCACCAGGAGGAGACTTTAGCGAGCCTGTTACTTCGATAACTCTGCGATTCGTAGGAACATTATGGGCGCTTGATAAAGAGTTAGCCTTCAGAAGACACTTCCCCGCTATTAATTGGCTACTGAGCTTCTCTAGGTACTTGGATCAACTCGCTGGTTATTGGACGAGAGTAGATCACGATTTCCCACGATTTAGAGAGGAAGCCTTGTCGCTTCTCCAAGAAGCTGCTAAGATCGAGGAAATCGCTAGAATTGTTGGTGAAAAAGCACTGCCAGAGTCCCAAAAATTGATCCTATTGATAGCTGAGATTCTTCGGGAAGGATACTTGATACAGAACGCTTTCCACCCCGTAGACACTTACTGCCCACCAGAAAAGCAGGCAAAAATGTTGCGGATAATCATGGAGTTCTATGCACTAGCTAAGAAACTTGTCGAAAACAACGTACCGGTAGATCGCATCCGAGAACTTTCGGGTATTATCCGGAATCTCAAGATGATGAAAGAAATGGAACGCTTAGAGGACGTTGAAGCTACAGGTAATCAAGCAAAAGAGGCCTTAGTAAAACTGGCCGAGGAATACGGTATTTCCCTTGAAGAGACCTAATCAATTTTTAAGGAGGAAGCTTAATGAGCTTGGAGAAATTTGATAAAACTGGTTTAATTTATCGAACTACACGAGAAATTAGAGGTCCACTTCTGGTTGTTGAAGGTGTAAAAGGCGCAAAATATAACGAGTTGGTAGAGGTTATCCTACCAGACGGCCGAGAAATGTTAGGTACTGTTCTAGACTCGCAGGAAAACCTGGCAGTAGTGCAAGTCTTTGGAAGAACCGAGGGGCTTGAGCTTGGGGCATATGTCCGCTTTACAGGAGAGGTAATCAAAATTCCCCTCTCCGATGATGTGATTGGGAGAATTTTTAGTGGTAGCTTTAAACCATTAGATCATCTACCACCCCCTGTCGGAGAAGAAGAAAGAGAAATATTCTTCTCCGTCATAAATCCAGCAGCAAGGGAACCTCCTAGCGAGTTTATTCAGACGGGTGTCTCAGCAATAGATGGAATGAACTCTCTTGTCAGAGGTCAGAAATTACCGCTATTCTCCGAATCTGGACTGCCTCATAACGTCCTTGCCGCTCAGATAGCGAGACAAGCTACAATTCCTGGCAGAGAAGAGGATTTTGCCATCGTCTTCTGCGCGATGGGTATTAAGCACGAGGAATATGCCTACTTTAAAGAAGAATTCGAAAGAACGGGTGCTTTGAATAGATCTGTCATGATCCTTAACTTGGCCGACGACCCTGTTATAGAAAGGATCATCGCACCAAGAATAGCTCTAACAATAGCTGAGTATCTTGCCTTTGAACTCGATATGCATATTCTCGTAATCTTAACAGATATGACAAACTATGCTGAAGCACTTAGACAAATATCTATAGCTCGAGAAGAAGTTCCCGCTAGAAAAGGGTATCCAGGATATCTCTATACGGATCTAGCAACAATCTACGAAAGAGCCGGAAAAATCAAAGGAAAGAAAGGCTCCGTGACTTTAATGCCTATCCTAACAATGCCTGGCGGAGACATGACTCACCCAGTTCCAGACTTGACTGGTTACATTACAGAGGGTCAGATTATATTGGATAGAGAACTCCATGCGCGTGGCATATACCCACCCATAAACGTGCTACCTTCCTTATCGCGGTTAATGAAGGATGGTATTGGTGCAGGAAAAACTCGTGAGGATCATCCAAGCGTAGCTAATCAGTTGTACGCAGCATATGCTGAGGGAGAGAAAGCTAGGGGATTGGCTAGAATAGTTGGAGAGATTGGTTTAAGCGAGAGAGAACGCAGATATCTACGATTCGCTGACGAGTTCGAACGCAGATTTGTGAATCAGGGAGTATATGAGAATAGGTCAATCGAGGAGACATTAGAAATTGCTTGGGAGTTATTGACAATACTTCCCGAAGATGAACTAACAAGAATAAGTGATAAGATCATTAAGAAATACCATCCCAAGTACAGAAAAATTTCTACGGAGGTCGAATAGTAGTTGTCTATAGGTCTCAGGATTAGACCAACAAGGGGATTCCTATTAGAGCTAAAGAGAAGAATCCAAATAACTGAGGAAGGTTATAGGATATTATCTCACAAACGAGATGAATTAATATCCAAATTACGTGAACTACTAGAGCTACTTAGAGCTGTGAGAAAAGAAGTCTTAGAGAACTTCCAGAGATCGCTCAGGGAGTTTGTAGAAGTATATTCCTTGATAGGCTCTGATAAAATTATTTCATACGCTACAGCCTCTAGAGGTCTCCTTCGTGTACGCATCCTCCCAATAAGTGTAATGGGTGTTATTGCACCAACCGTGAAAGCTATAGAAACCATCGAAATAGCTGATAAGTACCCTCCCATATTAAGACAATTCGTTTATTCCCTCTGGGAAATCACTCAAGACCTTATAAAACTCGGGGAACTAGAAGCACGTGTAGAGGGACTTGCCCTAGATCTAGAGAGAACTAATAGAACCGTTAATGCTCTAGAAAAAATCATCATTCCCCAGCTTAAAAGCATTGCAAAATATATCCAAGATCTAATTGAGGAAGAGGATTTAGAAGAATTCACGCGAATAAAACTAGTACGGGATATAATTATTAAACGCCGAGGGGGATAACCATGTACCCAATAATAAGAGCTCATGGTCTGTATACTAGATTAATACCAATTCAATTTTACTATGATCTCATCCTCTCACCAAATGTCAAGATATTCGCTGAACTACTCTCGCGTACAGATTACTCCGATGTCTTACGGCAAATTAATATGGAGCAGCCCAATCCTATACTGCTAAGAGAGTTAAAAAAGGCTCTGAGAGAGAAATTTCGGGCACGCATGGAGTTCCTCGTTAAGATCTCCTTAGGAAGAGGATTTGAAAACCTTATAATTAACTATCTAAGGAAGTACGAGTTACTTGACATACTAAAGCTCGCAAGCGCTATACTATCGTCTACAGAACCGCCGATTCATCAACTTTTTGCTCTAAAGTTCTTTGACATCGATTTTCAGGATATTATTGAAAAAGTAAAGAGTTTTGAGGAGTTAGTGAGTTACTTATTGACTCACGAAATATACTCTCAGACACTTAGCAAAATCGCATCAGAGATTATTTCGAAGAAGAGTCTCTTCTTACTAGAAGCTGCACTTAAAAAAGCTTACTACGAGACCTTAATAAATACAATAAGAGAAACTCGATACCCTCGATTAGAGCAATTAGAAAAGATAACTAGACTAGAGATAGATATTGAAAATTGTTTCCTCGCAACTGCTCCTTATTTATATGGATATTCTCCCAAACTTTTAGAGCTCTTAGTAATTGAATACCCAATGGCGCTTTCGTTAGGTTCTATATACCAAGCATTAAGATCATCATCAAGAATAGATATTCTCCGAAATCTGCAACCATATACTAAGATTGTTGAGAAAATACTGGATAATAAAGAGGATGAAGCACACAAAGATGCGCTTAGAATTATCAAAAAATATATGCTGAAATTACGAATACCGGGGGTTACCGTTGGTTATATCTTCTATTATATTAGAAGATGCGAGTGGGAGATGATGGATTTAGAAACAATATTGCACGGAATTTTCTATCGTGAGCCTCCAGAGAGAATAAAGGCTAATTTAGTAGCTTTTCTTTAATTCTTCATATCAACAGTTATAACCTTAATCGATATAATGAAATGATGCTATATTTAGTTTGTAATTTGTGATAAGTTTCCAAGCTACATATTTACTTAGTTTCTTTCTAAGTTTCTTTCTAATTATATCCAGTCTCCCGTTTCTAGTTTTTCTGGTAGATATTTCTCCGTAAGATACCTAAAGCCTTTACTAGCTAGGGCCTGAATCTCCGCTTTTTCTTTTTTCCTTAGCATCTCTTCTATTTCCTCTTTATATTTTGGTCTTCTTTGGATAAATTCCTCTTGTAACAATTGTTTACCTCTCTCAATATCCTTTTTCGTCATGGGTATCCTAACAGTTTTTGGTATACCATATCGATCCAGATCACTTGGTCTAACACCAAGCCACTTGATATCTGGGATAGTGATAAAGGGTGTCTCGTAACTCATTCGCTTCGATCCAACAGCATAAACTAGCATTATGTGTACCCCGAAGGGATCCGAGTCAACTAATGCAAAAACGGGTAGCTTGAGTTCTCTCACGAGTAGCTTCAGAAACATTCTAGTCCCAATGTCAGGTTGGCCTTTCCCAGTAACAATTATACAGGGGTATTTCTCATAAAAACGATCCTCAGCAAGTCTCAGGAATGCAGCGTCTTTCTCTACCACAAGAATGAACTCTGCATCACTCTCAATATCAAATATTCTGTCTACAAGAGGCGATATTGCCCATCCACCTGTACCTAACTTAGTACAATCTATCTCATGCACATCGTTTCCTACTCTTTCCTTGAACCTAAGCCTACCTATTACGGCACCTTTCGCGGCCGCTACGACGTGTAAGGAGTTCCTTTCGACTCCTAACATTGCTGCAACATCTTCCAGTGCTTCATCACTTTCTCTCTGCGTTTGAAATAGTACGACATCATTATAGAAAACTTCTCTCTTTGTTGCGTGAATATCAGCTTCTAATAATTCATGCACAATACTTAGGATTCTAGCTGTGATGGTTGCTTCTCTCACAGATTTTGCCGAGAGAAAACTTCTTTTACGGAATCTCCTTCTTAAGAAAACCATATCAGTTGCCGGATCATAAATCACATTATCGGAAGATCTGTCAGGGATCAAGAAAAAGGGTTCTTCCCCGTTCAATACTTTCTCAGTAAATTCTTTGATAACTTCATGCAGTTTCTTATGCACTTCCTGCGGAGGCAAAGCTTTAACTTCGATCACATCTCGCGGCAATTTTATCTTCTTGCCATGCGTTTTAGCGATTTGCGCTCGTAATTTACGCACCTTCTCTAATACCTTATCAACGTGCCCTTTACCGCTCCTAGGCATAATCCCGCCCCTACAAGAATTCTTCATTCAGATTAACCAATCATTCGCCATAAGATTACAGTCAGTCTTAACACATATATTCCAACACTACGTAAGTTCATTACATTTAAATCTACATCCTTTAATAGGAGAGTTAAGGCTAAACGTAGGGTAATCTTTTATGCCAGTAACTCCCGTCAAAAAACTAACGATTATAACGTTTCAAGAATACGAAGACACTATTCTAACAGCGCTCGGTAGAAAGGGCATTGTTGAGCTAAAGCCTCTTAGTGAAGAAGAATTTGGCGTTTTTAGAAAAGCTACCGTTGAAGAACTTAGAGATATAGAAAATCTCTTGTTTAAATTAGAGGGACTCCGCGAGAAACTAGATGTTCCTAAAGTTAAACCTCAACTACGCAAGGATATATCAAAGGATGATCTAAGAATAGCTGGAGAAAAACTAACAATTTATGAAAAAGAAATAGAGCAAATACAACACCAGATAGCTAAGACAAAAGAGGATATATTGTACTATAATCAATTACTTGCTTTAGTAGGCTATTTAGAAAAATCGGGCATCCCTCTAGCAAGGATACGTCAACCCGAAGAAGGCAGAATTATAATAGGGCTTTTGGGGAATGATGTTCTCCAAAGAGTATTGTCTTTCCTTGAGAAGTTTTCGCGAGTAAATTACAAAGTTTTTAAACTCGACGAAAACAGAAGTTTTCTCTTTCTTGAGGTGCGTAGTGTATTAGAAGATTATATTAAAGCGATCGTCGATTACCTAAAATTATTCGAGTTTAATCCTGTAGAAATCCCTGAAGAACTCCCTCCAGATACGGCGGAGGCTAAGAAACGGCTAGAAGATAAAATTAACAACCTAAATAATCGCTTAGCGGAACTTACCGACAAATTAAGTAAAGTAAGACAGGAATTCCTAGAAGAAGCCCCCTTCTTGAATGCAGTGATACGCTCGGCATATGCCGTGGCCAAAGCAAAGCTCAATATGCTCAGAAGTGCTACTATGAGCGTCCTCCAAGGCTGGATTCCCGAAGACATGTTACATGAAACACAAACTGTCATTAATGAACTAAAATCTAAGATAGGCAATAAGCTACTAGTTTTCTACGAAGATCCCTTACCTCACGAAGAAGTACCGACAGTTATGCGTGTACCGTCGTTGTTTAAACCATATGAGTCAATGATACGTCAGTACGGTGTGCCAGATCCTCATGAGACAGATCCTACAATAATTTCAGGTATTTTATGGACTATAATGTTTGGTTTCATGTTCCCCGATTTTGGCCAAGGCCTAGTAATTATGCTCTTGGGAGTACTATTTACTTATGTACTGAAGCGAAATGAGCTTATGGGACTACCCGTGAAAAAACTAGGCAAAATAATGATCGGAGCAGGGTTATCAGCGGCTTTCTTTGGATTATTAGTAGGGGATTTCTTCTTAACGGAACATGTCATTCATCCATTATGGCCGGGTCTGGCTCCTGGTTGGGTAGAGAAGTCGTCTAACGTCGTATGGTTGCTAAAAATCGCTATCTACTTCGGTATTCTGCAAATAACATTAGCATTGCTCATCGCGATCTACAACAGTATTAGGGAGGGACATTATCTAGAAGCATTACTAGGAGAAAAAGGTCTCGCTGGATTAATCACCTTCTGGTCATTCGTATTGATGGCCTTTGCATTCCTAGGAATAACCGTGATTCCTGAAATAAGAACTCCTTGGGGAACTACTATTCCACGAATAGCGTTTCCAGAGCTAAAATTAGAAGTATTCAACATCTTCGACCCATACATGCCGGTCTACAAGATCCCCACAATCACATTCCTTGTCGGCATCATACTCATGCTCATAAAGCCAATTATGGAAAAAGAAGGCGTCGCGATGGCTTTCGGAGGCCTTCTCGAGACTGTAATCGCATTCATGTCCAATATGCTCTCATACACACGATTAGCAGGATTTAATATAGCCCACGTAGCCCTAGCAGTTGTCATCGCGAGACTTCTAGAGGTCAATCCACTACTGGGCATAGGAATGGGATTGATCTTCCTGAATATTTTCGCTTTGACCCTAGAGTTCCTAGTAGTAATGATACAGGCTCTAAGGCTCGTATTCTATGAGTTCATGACGAAGTTCTACAGAGGCACTGGAAGATTGTTCAAGCCTTTCAGAATTCTCTAAACATATTTTTATTCGACTTTCCCCCATACCGTTAGAACTCTATATTTATATTTCAAATAGGTTTTCCAATACCAAAATTCACCAGAGATGTCGATTAAGTATTAGTTAGTGTGGTGAAATATAACATGCGCTCTAGTAGATTTCTTCAGTACCTCTTCCTAGGCCTTCTTCTCGCTCTTTCGGTATATTCAATAGGGAGTGTTCAGGCACAGGAACACGTTACAACGGGTGAAGAGGGCTTAAAATTCCTCGGCATGGCATTATCAACAGGTTTAGCGGCTATAGCTGCTGGATATGCCGTGGCTAGAACAGGAGAGGCGGCGATCGCCGCTATAACAGAAAAACCCGAGCTTTTTGGTAGAACCATTCTTTATGTAGGTTTAGCAGAAGGTATTGCCATATACGGTATCCTGATCTCGTTCCTGATATGGATCACATAAAAACCACACCAGCCAGCCCGAGAGTTCTTATCATCACTCGCTAAATCCTCCTACTAATTTATTTTGCTCCCCACTATGTTTTCATTCTAATAATTTTTGGAGATACCCGTTATGGTTCCTAACGAAACTAAAACAATAAAAGAAAGCACCGCCGTTAAGAAATATCTGTTCATGTACTTTATCTTATTAGTCACAGTTCAGCTAGTAGGTGCCCTTGCAATCGTCTTTTATGTACGGTACATACCTAGTCGGCTCGTTAAGTTTCTAGCTGGAGTGTTGATAGCTACATTCATAGGGTTTATTTGGCCGATCATATTAGCCATAATCATTCAGAAAATGTTAGCAAGCGGGAAAGCGGAAAAGGGATGAGAGATCCTTTCACGTCATAGATCAATAAAACTTTTAAATTGTCGAATAGAATAAACTACAAATGATCCCAGATGGGGCCGTGGTCTAGTGGCAGGACGCCCGGCTTACGACCGGGAGGTCGGCGGTTCGATTCCGCCCGGCCCCACCAGCGTTCTCCTCTCAAATAACATTTTAAAAGCTCTTTTTATGATAATATAATATTCTTAGAAAAAAGCGGTTAGACCTCCTCTATTAAAAAATAATGTGCGCCGGTGGTCTAGCGGTAGGATGCCGGCCTCCCAAGCCGGTGGCGCGGGTTCAAATCCCGCCCGGCGCACCAATTGCTTTTTTACTATGTGTTTCAGGATGTTATTCCCCGAATATCCTCTTTCACGAGACATTCTTCTTCTGAGAAATCGAGCATTATACATTCGGTCTCTCAAGGCTGTGGTCGTAGCTGATCTTCATATTGGCATAGAATACGCGATGGCCTTGAAAGGATTGTTTATTCCAGCAATCCAGTTTAAAGAATTATCCAACACGTTGAGAATGCTGATTGAGGAATTAAGCCCTCGAAAACTCATTATAGTGGGTGATCTTAAGCACGAATTTGCGCAAAAAACATTACAGGAGCATTCGGAGACAATAAAACTACTTGAAATGATAAAGGACGTTGGCATACATTTTATCCTTGTGAGAGGTAATCATGATAATTTTATCAAGGGTGTGTTAGAGAGATTCGATGTTGATTTTAGAGAACCGTACTATGTGGATGGACAATATCTTTTCATTCATGGGCATAAAGATCTACCCCCCGAACTTCTTGATAAGCACAACGTTAAATGGGTAATAATGGGCCATGAACACCCAGCAATAATGTTCCGAGACGAAGTTGGTGGAAAAGAAAAAATTCCAGCATTCTTGGTGGGCCCGTTTCCAGATAATAAAGACGTCCGCTTATTAGTTTTACCAGCGCTTTCTCCTCTCGCTACCGGCGTTGAGGTTAATGCGTCTCTTCCTGATGATTTTCTATCCCCAATACTTCAAAGAGCTGATATAGATAACTTCACAGCCTTCGGTATTCTTTCTTCAGGAATACTAAAACTCCCAAAAATTAGGGAGATTAGAATATTTTAGCTCGCTTTCTCTTCCTTGCTCTTCTTGAGTCTCTCATACATTGCTAGAATCCATGCTTCCCTATCTTTCATCGTTAATATGTCGGCTTCTGCTGAGAGGATCAGATTATGCGCAAATGGTGACGCTAGAGTTAGGTCTCTCTTCTTCGCTTGCAAAACCCTGATTTTTCCTTCTCTAATCCATTTTAACACTTGCTCGGCATGTTCTACGTCCATGTAATCTTCCAAGATTTCCCTGAAGGTTTCTTTTATCACTGGAAAATCTTCGCCTAGATACTTGAGAAGCGTCTGTGCTTTGATTTTCCTTTTCTCCACGGAGATTACTTTTCCTTTATAGGCTCTAAGAATCATAAAACTTCTGACTGCACAGTGCCTGAACCTGTTAACAAAGAGCTCTGTTCCCTTAATAGCTTCCTTTAAAACACTTCTCAAATCTGCTTGGAGCAACTCATCAATTATTTTCCTAGGCTCTAGTCGTATGCCTCTAGGTAACACGAGAGCGAAACCATCATCCGTGATTCCTATACCGACGTTGCTTCTTACAAGTTTTGACGCGATGTACGCACAAGCTCGAGAAAGCGCGTCGTTCACTCTTCTACCGTATGGTGCATGAAAGATTATGGTGTACCTTCCCAGGTCATCAATGAATTCCTCTAGAACAATCTTTCTATGCGATGGAATAATTCCAAGAAACTCCAGTTGATCCTTAAAATACCTCACTATGTTCTCGGCACAATAACGTCCTAGCTTAAAGTTCTCTCTTAACCATTTCTTAGCCGCTTCACGACCTTCTTCTTTAAGGACTTTTTCAAGTATCTCTCTAAATTCTCCCACGCCTAGTGAGAGATCCCAGCTTCTCGGTAACATCTCACCTATCCAAGAGGGTACTGTTGGTTTCTCCTCTTTAGCCTCGGATACAAAAACGTTATTTCCTCTTATCTTGATTACTTTATATTTACGGCCGCCTAATACGAAGACGTCTCCGGGAACTAATCGTTCAACGAATGGTTCCGATAGCCGCCCAATAAATTTCCTTCTCTTCTCCTTCGTAACTAATATAACGTCATAATCAGCTTCTTCTGGAATCGTACCTAAGTTGAGAAAATATATCATTCTGGATCCTTTCTTCCGGCCAAAAACACCCTCCTCTTCATCGTACCATAGTTTGCGATAAACCTGCCTGTACTCTAGATCCACATGATATCCTGCTAAATATTTTAGAACAGCTATGAAGTCTGCCCAGTCTAGTGAGTGAAAGTTATAGGATCTCTTAATCAGCTTATAAGCCTCATCCACGCTCCATTTCTTTTCAAGGCTCATCCCAACGAGGTGTTGTGCGAGTACGTCGAGAGGGTTCTTAGGTATCCGCACTCTATCGATTTTTCCCTCATAGGCATACTTTACTAGGACAGTACACTCTACGAGATCATCTTCGTCCATCGCTATGAATCGTCCTCTCGAAACCTTATGAAGTGCGTGGCCGGCCCGGCCTATTCTCTGGAGCCCTTTGGCTACGCTTTTAGGGGATCCTATTTGAACAACAAGATCGATATACCCTATGTCTATGCCCAGTTCTAGGCTTGTGCTAGTTACAACGGCTTTAAGCTCGCCCCTCTTTAGTTTTTCTTCCACCTCTAATCTAATATCCCTCCCTAATGAGCTATGATGCGTTCCTAGAAGCCTCGTGAAGCTCTCACCCAGGATTTCCGCTAGCTTATGGGCTACGTTTTCTGCTCCCGATCTAGTGTTCGTAAAAATGAGTGTAGTACGATATCTTCGGATATAGTTTTTAAGAATCTCGTACATTTTTCTGCTCGCAGCCTCTCTATTTCGCAAATCCTTAACGGGACAGATAACCCTAAGGTCTAGCTGTTTAATTGCTGGTACCTTTATTATATCGCATTGACGCGGCTTGCCATCATCTCTAAAGCCCACTAACCATTTGGCGATCTCTTTCACAGGTGCTTGTGTTGCACTTAAGCCTATACGCGTAAATTCCTCATCGACCCAGTATTGCAACCTCTCCAGACTCAACGATAGGTGTGCTCCTCTCTTATTACTGCTTAATTCATGCACCTCGTCTACGATTACCCATCTAACATTCGATAGGTGCTTTCGGAACTTAGGCGCGTTTAAAACTATCGCGAGAGACTCGGGCGTCGTTATCAGGATATGGGGTGGTTTCTTGAGCATTTTGTTTCTCTGCGACTGTGGCGTATCACCCGTTCGCACAAATGCCCTAATGTCTGGTAATTCTACCCCCAACTCATCCGCAACCATCTTTATTCCCGCTAAGGGGACTTGCAGGTTCCGTCTTATATCATTAGAGAGGGCTCTTAGAGGAGAAACGTATACGCAGTATACTTTATCCTCTAATTCTCCTTTTTCACCAAGTTTGAACAGATCATTAATTATCGCCAAAAACGCTGCCAAGGTTTTTCCAGAACCCGTTGGGGAGAAAACTAATACGTTTCTTCTATTCTTTATACGAGGAATAGCATATCGTTGGGGAAGAGTAAATGTTTTAAACGTCTTGCGGAACCACTCCGCAACATATGGTTGGAGCATCGAGAAAATGTCTCTGTCTGCTGGAGGTTTTTCATTAACAGTTATTATTGTATCCTCTTCCCTATCCTTTTTCATCATTTTAAATCCCGAAACCCCTGTTAAGGTAATGTGATTATCAGGATAATAGCTTTCCAGATCAGTGAGCAATATGTGAGAATACTGTATTCAAAATGTGAAGACATCAACATACTATTAGATTATGGTGTAAAAGATGAAACACAACAAAAAAATTGCGAATGTAGCCATAATCACAACGGGTTGTGCTGTTAATCAAGCGTACTCTGAAATAATGAGGGGGCTCTTAAAAGCCGCTGGATACACTATCGTACAGGATGTTAATGAAGCCGATGTAATCATTTTGAATGCGTGTGCGATTAAAAAGCCTACTGAGGATAGGATGATTTCCCTTGCCAAAAAATTATCGATGAGCGGAAAGAAGCTAATAATAGCTGGTTGCTTAGCCGAAGTATCACATGATAGAATTCAGCGAACAATTCCTACAGCTAGTTTAGTAGGGCCCTATAACCTCTTCAAAATCCAGGACCTCATCCCCCAAGTGCTGGAAGGGAAGAGAGTAGTATTGATGGAGAAGGAAGACTTCACGCCCCTCGGTAAAACAAGAGAACTTTTCAATAAGTTCATTGCTGTCGTACCGATAGCCAGAGGCTGCTTAGGCCATTGCGCATATTGCGTGGATAAGAGGATATGGGGGGATCTAAAGTCCTATCCAAAAGAACAGATAGTTGAGGAAGTAAAAGCTCTTGTAGAAAAAGGCGTACGTGAGATTAGATTATCCGCTCAGGATACCGGGCCTTACGGCTGGGATCTAGGTTATACGCTAGTCGATTTGCTTAAGGAAATAATAGAGATTCCTGGAGATTTCCGCATAAGGATTGGGATGATGTCCCCTGACACTGCTATGAAGATAATAGATGATCTTTTAGAGATCATGAAAACAACATCGAAGATATACAAGTATCTCCATATTCCTGTTCAATCAGGATCAAATAGGATTCTGAGGAAAATGAATAGAAAGTATACTGTTGAGGAATTCATAGACCTTGTCGAGACCATACGGAGAAAATTAGGCCCCGACACAACAATAGCCACCGATATAATAACGGGTTTCCCAGGAGAAACAGAAGAAGATCACAGAGCCTCTATAGAACTACTCGAAACTACCAAACCAGATATTATCAATCTCTCCCGCTACGGAGATAGACCAGGTGTTCCCTCCTCAAAGCTTTATCCAAAAATTCATAGCAAAATACTGAAGAGAAGATCAAGGGAACTTGCTGAAGTTATACGAAGAATAAGCTACGAGCGGAACCAGCCCTATGTTAACAAGGCTTATGAAGCCTTACTTTTAGAAAAAGATGGCGCTAATCTTATCGGAAGGCTCTTTAACTATAAGCTAATCGTTGTTAAAGGAAAAGGTAACGAGGACTTACTCGGGAAATTCGTTAAGGTACGGATCAATGACGCCACCTGGAAAACTCTTTATGGAGAAGTACTATAATTTGTACCAACTAAATACTAGGTACTTTATCTCACCATTAGCGAGTATAGTAGCTATAACGAATTTCTTCCTAACACTAGTTGCTAATCGGCCGGCCCTTATGATATCTATTCCTAACAACTGCGTATCTTTAGAATACACTGTTACGAGGAAGGGCGCGTGATCAATCCCTGGCCCATATTTATAGACTGAGAAATCACTCCCGAACTTCAAACCAGGTCTCACTATAAAGCCTTTATCCCTGAGATCTTTATACACATGGTACTTAGCATCAAAAGCACTATAGTTCCTTCTCCCTATCTCCCTAACCGCCTCGGCCTCGAGTTCCTTACCCTCACTATCCACTACTTTAACGACCCCTGCCTCCAGTAGGTACAATACTTCATACAGGGAGAGTTCATAGGGCACATTATACTTCACACCAATTTTTGGTTTAGGGATTCCTAGTGGTTTCCCAAAAAACCCGCAATAATACAGCTTATAGCCCTTTTCAGGATCCCATATGATGGCTCTATCCCCGAAGAGTTGTACTACGATGCCCTCTCCCTTGAGATCTTCTAACCTTCTCTGCCACGGATTCTCCTCAAAGAACCTTTTGAGATTTTCTAAGGACTTCGATGATAAATCCTTCAAGTGAATCACCTAAGCATCAGAAAGACCTTACTGAAAACTTAAAAAGATAGTCCAAATTGTATAAAGAATGAATCACATGCGGGGGTGCCCGAGAGGTCAAAGGGGCCAGTTTCCTAAGGTCATACTGAGGCTCTGGTGGCGCAGGCCTTCGCGGGTTCGAATCCCGCCCCCCGCACCAATCTATACCTCTGAACATTTAATAACATATTCTTCTTCTCCTTAGCATCATTCCTCGAACCATATTATGAGAGGATAACATTGCGTATACTTGAGATCGATAAAAAACAAGGCCTCATCAAGATTCTAGTGGAGAACACCGATGATCTGTATGTCTTGTTCTCTTTCATAAGACCCGGCGACATAGCGGTGGCGAGAACCTCAAGACGCATAAAGATTCGAGAAGGCGTATCTGTGCGAAAACCAATGGTTCTAAAAATAGAGATCCAAGACGTGGGGTTTCACGAGTTTGCAGAAATGTTGCGATTAAAGGGAAGAATTCTTGAGGGGCCTGAACGTTTCGTCTCCATAGGATCTTACCACACAATTAATGTAAAAGCGGGCGATTCTATCACAATAATAAGGCCGGAAGGCCTCAGTGATATTGATCTACAACCCCTCAGAGAAGCCGAGGAATTGACCAAGTTTAGCCCTATATTATTGATAGCTATTGAAGAAGAAGAAGCCACAATCGGAGTCTTAACTTCTTACGGATTAAAAGTATTAACCAGCGTCCGAGGAGTTTTCGCTGATAAATCCGATAAAGAGTATGAATCCCGCTTACGCAAATTCTTCTCCGATGTCTTAAGCGTTGTTTCAGAAGCTATAAACCAGTATGAGCCACAAGCAATAATTATTGGCGGCCCTGGATTCACAAAAGAACACTTCGCAGATTTTGTTAAGGAAAGACTCAACAGGAAGATCCCCATTCTGATTGACTCCGTCACTAGTGGTACTGAGGCCGGCCTCTACGAATTAATTAGACGAGGCACACCTCAGAAAGTTTTGGCTGAGCAGCGAGTAGCTGAGGAGACAGCGAAAATAGAAGAATTACTCATGCATATTGGGAAAAACGATAGATTAGCGGTCTATGGATACGAAGAAGTCAAAGAAGCATTAGAGATGGGGGCCGTAGAGACCTTGATGATATCAATGTCTCTTATAAACACCACTGATTTGAATCTTAGAAAGAGGATCTTGGAACTCGTGAAATTGGCCAAAGCTACGAGGAGTAGGATATTATTCGTAAGTACGATGCATCCTGCAGGGAAGCAATTTGCGCGACTAGGTGGAATCGCGGCCATACTAAGGTACCCTATAAAAACATTAAATCATTATTAGTATCATAAGTAAGGACTAGACAAGGAAGGAGGAGAATTCATGCCGAGGCCTCTTCTACAAATAGCTCTGGATCTCATAGACTTGAAAAAAGCTCTCGAGTTAGCCCGAGTTTTGGTCGAAAATAATGTCGATATCGTGGAGGCCGGCACCCCCCTTCTATATGCTCACGGCGTTCGTAACGTAATACCAAAGCTGCGGCAAATTGTTGGTGATCGATCCCTCATATCCGCTGATTTGAAGATTTCTGATGCTGGTGCTTTGTCTAGTAAAATAGCGTTCGAGCATGAGGCCGATATAGTATCGGTGATAGGGGTGGCCTCTGAAAAAACGATCTTGGATGCTCTAGATACTGCTAAAGAATACGGAGGCCAAGTAATGGTTGATTTGATCTGCTCTAAGAACCTAGTTGATGATGCTTTAAAGGCACTAAAACTTGGCGCGGATTATGTACTGGTCCATGTGGGCCTAGATCAGCAATCCTCAGGAGTAAAAGTTGTAGATAGACTAGAGAGGATAGGGGGAATAATACCTCCGAAGAAACTCGCCGTAGCGGGAGGCATAACACCACAGAATGCTCATGTGGTACTAAAGTACAACCCAGCTATAATGATTGTAGGGGGAGCAGTCTATAGATCACCTAACCCAGCAGAAGTCCTTCGTAAACTAAAAGAGATTATTCAGTTAAGCGGTTCTGATCAATAACTGGCTCTACCTCTAACGGTTTTCTTAAACTATATTCTACGATACGCCCCTGCTTCCTCGAAATCAAGAAACCATCCTCTTCCAGCCTTCTCAGGTATGTCGAGCACGTAGATACTCTAATTTCCTCTCCAAAAAGCTCCTCATAAGCCTCTTTAGCCTCCAAGCTGTTAAACCATTGACCATACCTGAAAACCGTTGATATCGCTTGTTTGAGCCTCTCGTATATGGATATATTTGTCCTAGCTCTCGGCTTCTCACTACTCGACTCCACAGTGTTTGCACCCGATATTATGTTCGAGATAAATTTCTGCAAGATCTTAAGCTGCTTCTCACCAAAATCACTACTGATAGATACCTCGAGCTCCAAATCACCCTTCCGCAGTTTCAATTTAAGGCCACTGTTGTCTGCCACTGGAATCTCCCGAGAAACACTCATTATTTATCCCTAGTCTCGATGATTGATACTCACCATGGACTATATAAACAGGCGAAACACATTAGAAACACAGGATCTCTAACCAAGAACATAATTTGATAAGGAAATCACTCAATGGAAAAGATCTTCACTATGAAGATCCCATGCTCTCCTTGTTTCCAGTGGAAACCGAGTCTATGAATCGCTCGAATTACAGCTCTAATTAAACATTTTGATTTTTTCGAGTCAGAGACTCTAGTCTCATTTACTAAAGACTTTCTCTATACTTGATTCATGATACTAAACAATATTCCATAACTAGAATTAGCAACCTTATTATTCTCTGATAGTGTTCCCGTAGTTAGCTAATACTGCGTAATAAACATCGCCGAGAAGAGTTAGCTGGAGATCATTAGAGTGCAGGTGTGTAGACGCACTGTTAAAGGGTCTTTTCCAATAGAAATATGGGGGGATTGTTTCTTCACATTTCACAACATTGTGAATATTTTTTGAACCCCCTCATTTCCAGTGGAAACATCGAAACGAAGCATTCCTTGTTCACAACAAGGCAATTGATACAAAATAAAATTTTCTCACTGTGATCTTTGCAAAATGAAGCGATTTTTGGCCAATCGGCGCATTTTGAATTTTTCACACTTACACTCTGTGAACACCAAATTTCCACTGGAGAATACTTGATATGGTATGTCAAGAAGAACAGCTTATTATACGAGAACAAAGGTTGGTGCGGGGGGCGGGATTCGAACCCGCGAAGGCCTGCGCCACCGGATCTTGAGTTTGGCCCTGAGTCAATAAAGTCCGGCCCCTTTGGCCAGCTCGGGAACCCCCGCATGCTGATTCTATCATCGATAAATAGTGGTTCCATTTTTTTAAAACTATTCCTGCAATTGATTAGAGAAAACAAAAAGATTTTCTAACAGCTGCAAGTAAAAAGATATATCAACGGAACCGCAATATCCCCTGTTAAAGAAATTAGATTAGATAAGAATAAATAAGGATAAAGGGAATCCCTTTTCTAGAGGTGTGAAGTATGGTTAAGCTCACTCTACCTGATGGTAGAACTATAGAAGGTGAAGAAATAAAATTCGAGCCGATTAAGGAGGACTGGAATATTTATAGATTAGAGGATGGTAGAATACTGAAAGTGAAACTTGTCTTAGTCAAAGTATATAAAACGTCGGAGAGGGATCCAATTACAGGAGAACCCATATATGTGACAGTATCAACAAACGTCGTAACTACATCTTCCAAACAATGATTTAAGGGAGAGAGAATATGTCTTCTCTTTCAGTTAATTTAACGGTATACGAGATCGATTACCTTCGCCAGAAAATTAGTAAAACTAGTACAATGAATCTCAGTGATACAAGAATAAGATCTCATGAGGTCGTCCTCTCGACCAGAACTGAACTTAAAGAGCTCTTAAGGAACCTTAGGGCACGTGCCGCTATTTTTTCCGACGAAGAGATATTAGAGGAAATAAAGAAATGGAGAGAAGAGAAGAAGCACTAGGCATTGTCATGGACACTAATGTGCTCGTCTCAGCTGTTCTCTCAACTCATGGAAAATGTGCTCGAATTCTGGAGTATGTTATCGATGGTCTTATAATAAATTTCATCTCCGTAGAGATCTTATGTGAACTAAAATGCGTATTAAGCAGACCCAAATTTGCAAAAGTCTTGTCCCAAGAAGATATTAATAACTATGTACAACTCATAAGACAAGTCTCGAATATCGTCATTCCTCTTACTAGAATCTCTGTATGTAAAGATCCCGATGACAATAAATTTCTGGAGGTCGCATACGACTCTTGTGCTCAGATAATTGTAAGTGGAGACCCAGACCTACTTTCCTTGAGAAACGCGCATACAAGAGAGACAAAGATAATGAATAAGAGGATCAAAATACTAGGTCCTACAGAACTTCTAGCATATATTCACAAGAAGAAACCATGAAAACAACCAGCATATACGCTCCACCTTCACGAGAAAGAAATATCATGCTCAGTTTGAGATACTTTTAGATGCTAAAGAATTGTTCTCTAAGTTTTGATAGGTCTAGATCTTGTTTTTAGTCCTTCGAGAGCTCCTGTATTATCCATGATGCGTTAGGAATGTTGCATGAGAAAGCTACTATTTGTTTGGCTGATGGAGTGGGGTAAAACCTAGATATGATTCTTAGTATAAAATGTCTTTGAGGTTCAGATGTTGTTCTAGTAAGGGGTTGTCGGTTTGATAACGAGCCTAGAGATTCGGAATTTCAAGTCTATAAGACATATAAGAATAGATTGTAAAAGAATTAACGTTTTTATCGGCGAGCCTAATTCTGGGAAATCCAACATCTTAAAAGCCATAGGTTTTCTCTCGTACCTCGGCTTGGGCGGTGCCCCTGAAAAATACGTGAGAACTAGGGTTTTCAGGGAGCTATTCTACGATAAGGACATTGAGCAAGAACTTGTCATAAAAGCGAATTTTGCCGAAGTCTCCGCGAAGGTGGAAGATGCTAATATAATGTTCAGATATAGGATCGATGGCCCGAATCATCTGAACGGAGAGAGGGAAGACGGCCTGTGCGTCCAGATTTTTTCGTGGAATCTTTAGGTGTTGATCAGTTGAAGTTTTTCCGTTTTTATCGTTTCTTGGGCACAATAGGGACTAGGTCTGAGCCGACTGATTATCTTTACCCTCCCTCAGGTGATAATCTCTTGGGCGTATTGTATAGCAATCCCAATTTGAGGATGCTTATCGGTAGTTTGTTTGAGAAGTTCGGGTATAAGCTTATCATTAAGCCGGATGAGAAACGGATCGAGATTTTGAAGATTATGGATGGTGTTGGCATCTCTCTTCCTCCGTATCTTGTCTCTGAGACATTGTTGAGAATGGTGTTCAATTTTACCGTTATCGAATCTAATAAGGGAGCGGTAATAGCGCTTGAGGAACCGGAGAGCCATGCTTTCCCTTTTTATGTGAAAATGCTGGCGGAATCTATTGCCGACGATAAGGAAAATCAATATTTCATATCCACTCATAATCCCTACTTCCTCATACCTCTAGTTCAGAAAACCCCAATAAAGGATATTAACGTGGTTGTCACCAAATTCTCAAATTATGAAACAAAGGTTTACGTCGTATCTAAGGAGAAACTTTCAGAGCTCTTAGATCTTGATGTTGACGTCTTCTTTAACCTAGAGCGCCTAATAAGGTGAGGAGATGAAAGAGATAATCGTAGAATGTGAACCAGACAAAAAACTTATCGAAACTATAGTCGAAGTTGAGAAATTGAAAACAAGAGTTGATATCGATATAATTCATGCTGGAGATAAGCCGAGAGTGCTAAAACGTACTCTCAAAATTGCAGGGTCAGTAGGAGTTATTGATGAGGATCTATGGAGCGCTCAACCATCTGCTCTTAAGAAGTTCAAAGAGATGAGCGAGGATAACGATTTGATGATAAGGATATACAAGGGACCCAATGGTTCCACTCTCGTTGAATTAAGGCCTCGTCTTGAGGAATGGTTGTTGAGATTATGTAAGCTCTTTGGGATAAACCCTAATGAATATAGCTGTCCTCCAGATTTATTCAAGAAAATAGTTAATCAAAAACTAGATAACCTTGGGAAACTTTTAGACGAGTTGCATCGCAAATCTCAGCACCTTAAGAGGTTCCATCAACTTATGGTTGATCTCATTAGTCAAGTTTCTCCGTCAGAATAAAAGGGGGCACTTCTCAAAATAGTTGAGATGTTTTGGATTATTTAGGCAAATATTATCTCTTTCCGCAACCCGGTTCTAGCCAGTTAATGCCTTTCGCGACTTTGTGGTAAAGTGCCTTTATGGGTACTCTATCCATATTTATCTGTGACCACACAGGGGAGAGATGCCTCGATGAGAGTATACCAGCTCGGTAAGCTTATAGCTATGACGTTAAGAAAAAGCTACCAATCCATTATGAACCGAATTGAGAGCAAAGTGATAGTGTAAGTGTCTAAGTTTGTCTCTAGTTATGGGGTCATAAAATTCCCTGTAATGGGTTTGTCCCAGAGGGTGTTCATCTGCAGATTGAGGCCTGATGAGCTGTGTGCCCAAGCGGCGTCTCTCGCTGATAGGTGCCCATTGAAGGGGATGATATGCGGAATGAGAGTGAGTATTTCTCAACTAAATTAAATATAACTAAATTTTGGGAATACTTATTGGGAGTGAAAAACGTAGTGTAACATAGTAGGTGGTCTCTATGCCCATAGTGCATGTTTACATGTGGAGTGGTGTTTCAAAGGAAGCCAAGATCAAGATAATAAAGGGGATCACGAAGACTTTCGAAGAACTCGGAATACCAGCACACGCGGTTGAGGTAGTGATACACGAGATACCTAAGGAAAACTGGGGCGTAGGAGGAGAACAGGCAAGCGAGAAATTCAAGGAGACAAAACCTCCATAGTTTCAGGTAGCTTTCACTCCTGAATACGATGGTTGTGAGTCCTATGTTTCGACAAAATTAATCTCCACTTGTTCACAGTTCCGCGTACACCGCAATTAAAGGGCATAAAACTTTACATTTAATTTCCTCTTATATTTGGGAAAAGTCAAGTTTGGGTCTATCAGGTTGAGTGAAAAGAACTCGTTTACAATTATGAAACCTTTTGGAATTATGTGAACTATTAATGTTTAAGTGTTAAAGAATGAGGAGTCAAAGACAAACAGCATCGAGGAGAGCCACTCAACCGAAATCTTATTATTTTGCGATGCAGGCTTCTTGGGGTCTGACCAAGCATATGGGTGGGTTGAAAGCTACTAAAGAGCTGATTGAATTATGTCGCGTTAATAAAGACTCGTGGGTTCTGGAGGTTGGTTGCGGCGTCGGAATAACCGTTTGCTACATAGCAAAAGAGTATGGCTGCGAAGTGGTGGCGGTAGACATTTCCGAAGAGATGATTGAGAGGGCCAAAAAAGAGCTAAGAGAAATGGTGTTAAGGATAAAATCGAGTTTATAGTTGCGGATGCGCAAAACTGCCCTTCAAGGACAGCCTCTTCGACGCTGTTATCTGCGAGTTTCGTAATTGTCTTCATAGAGGATAAACAAGAAGCAATAAAGGAATTCAAACGAGTGGTAAAGCCTGGAGGCTACGTTGGGTTTAATGAAGTAACATGGATAGAAAACCCATTTTCAGAGCTAGTTGAGTATTTGTCCCGTGCCTTAGGCGAGGCGGAATTTCTGACCCCTGAAGGCTAGAAAAGCTTACTGAAAAAAGCCGGTTTCTCCAACATAATAGCCAGGATTTATAAAACTACGGCATGGGGTCAGTGGATTAGCGAAATTAGAGCAATAGACATCAGAGATGTCTTGGGTGCGTGGGCCAGATTCCTAACACTACTTTTCAAGAGCCGAGAAGTGAGAGAATATGCAAGGGAAATAAGTAGGCCGCCTAAAAGTGTTTTCAGGATTTTTGACTACTTTAGCTATGGGATATACGTTAGTAAATAAGACAGTGATCCTTCATCCAGCGTGGGCACATTTTATACACCTTAGCTTGCGATTATAACCTTCGAGAAAAATCAAGGTTGCGTGGATAGTATCTGACACATATGGACTTGTTTAGATTCGAGATTGAAAGTCGGCCAGAAAATAGAGCAATAATAGTTGACAAAAAGTCAAAATTAATAGAGCAATAATAAACAACAAACAATCAAGTACTTACTATTGGGTAAGGATCTATGCGAGTTGTTGTGAAAATAGGTGGCTCTGTTCTCTGGCCCGAGAGAACTTTGGATAAGGATCGATTTATCTCGTGGGCTAAAGTCATTTGTTCTCTGGCTCAGAAAGTGGACAAATTACTTGTTGTTACTGGCGGAGGCTATATCGCGAGGGAATATATAAGGGTTTTGAGAGAGGCTGGTGGCTCCTCGTTTGAAGGGGATCTGCTGGGGATTCACGTATCTAGGGTAAACGCGTTTTTGCTCCTGAGTATTTGTAAGAACTTGTGTAAGATAAATGCATATCCTGAGGTAATATTATCTGTCAATGATGTTCTCCGATTGATTGATTTTTATCAAGTGTTTTTCTCGGGCGGGTTCTTTCCGGGCCAATCAACATCTGGTGTGGCTGCGGAGATAGCTGAGGCTGCGAGAGCAGATATTATCCTATTAGCTACTAACGTTGATGGTATCTATACGAGTGATCCTTTCAAGGATCCGAACGCGAAGAAGATCCCTATAATAAGTACTCAGGAATTGCTAGAGATAATTAAGAATTACGAAGCAGAGGCCGGGACGTATAGATTAATAGATCTAAACGCGCTTAAGATTATTCAGAGAGCGAGGATCCCTGTTGTAGTATTTAATGGGAATAAACCGCAGGAAGCTGTTCAGATTATAGATCTTGTTAAGAGGAACGACTTAAAGGCTGTGACTAAGTATGGGTCATTGATTACTCCTTAGAGGTCTCTCCTATTTTTTCTAGTTTCTTAACAAGCTCTAGTAATGCCTTAACAATTGGGCTATCAGTGTTTAGTTTGAATATTTTTGCTTTCTCGCTGGATCCTACGAATCTTATTATTCCCAGTTCCCCTAATTTCTCGACTCTTGAAGATACGGCGCTGGGTGACGCGTTGATTAGCTTAGCCATCTTACTAACAGTGAAGTACTCGTTGGGGTTCTTTAGTAATTCCTCAATAATTCGTACTTGTGTAGGGGTTCTGAAAATTTGATATAGCGATATAACCAATGTTCATCACCGTGGATATGGTATAGGTTAAAGAGGTGTTCATTTTTTGCAAATTAAAAACTACGAGTTACGGCTCGATAATATTGTATTCAGGAATTGCGAATTTGAGGATATCCCGCAAGTTATGTTTGTGAATAGGGCGACGCTTCCAGAGAATTATTCGAGATACACGTTTTTATCAATATGGAGATTGTATAGAGATATGTTTTTCGTTGCTATAGATTCTAAAGAGGATAGGGTTGTTGGTTATATAATGAATAAGCTTGATGATGGTCCTTCTTTTTTCGATAAATCAAGAATAGTTACTAAGGGTCATGTATTTTCGATAGGTGTGCTTAAAGAGTATAGACGTAGAGGCATCGCCACTTGCCTAATGGCTCTGGCTTTCAAAGCAATGGGTAAGAGAAACGTTCATGAGGTATTTTTAGAGGTTCGTGTAAGTAACGTGCCGGCCATAAGACTGTATGAGAAACTCGGTATGAAAATTGTTGCTCGAATAAGTAAATATTATGCTGATGGAGAAGATGCTTATGTAATGGCTGTATTGTTTAAAGACGTTAAAACTTTCGCTGAAGAGCTAGTAGATTATCTAATCAAAAACAAAAAGGTGATCCTCGATGGCGAGTAAAGAGCCAAAGAGAATAGCTATCATAGATACGGAACGCTGTAGACCAGATAAAACAAATTACACCTGTATGCGTGTTTGTCCCCCTCAGAGAGCGGGAACCAAGGTATTCGAGATAGATGAGGAAACAAAGTTTCCGAGAATAAATGAAGATCTATGTATTGGCTGTGGAATATGTGCTAAATATTGCGTCTTTAAGGCAATAATTATTGTGAACCTGCCGTATCCCGTTGAAAAAGAAATCATTCACAGGTATGGCCCCAACATGTTCGCATTATATAGACTGCCTATCCCTATCAGGGGGAATGTTACGGGATTGATAGGCCAGAACGCTATCGGAAAATCCACTAGTCTCAAAATTTTAGCAGGATTATTGAAGCCTAATCTGGGCAATTACGAGAATCCACCTGATTGGGACGAGATTATAGAACGTTTCAAGGGATCTCTTCTCCAGCAATACTTCTCCAAGCTCGCTAATAAGGAATTACGAGTTGTTTACAAGCCTCAATACGTTGACATGATTCCCAAAATAATCAAGGGAACTGTGAGGAACGTATTAAAGGAGCGCGATGAAAGAGGAATAAGCGACGTTCTAATCGATGAACTAAGGCTAAGAAGCGTTCTTGATCGACCAATAAGCAAGCTTAGCGGGGGAGAACTTCAGAAACTGGCCATAGCAGTCGCCATGGAAAAAGACGCTGACGTCTACCTATTTGATGAGCCTTCATCATATCTAGATGTGCTTGAAAGGATGCGGGTGGCGAAGGCTATAAGAGAGTTAGCGGAGAAGAACCAGAAATATGTTCTAGTTGCTGAACATGATTTAGCAATTCTCGACTACATAAGCGACTATGTTTGTATATACTACGGAGAACCAAATGCTTATGGGATAGTATCCAAGCCTCGAAGCGTAAGGGACGGCATCAATATCTTCTTGGAGGGGTACATTCCTGACGAGAATGTGAGATTCAGGGCTTCACCGATAAGATTCACGGTATGGGCTCCAGTTGATGAATCTGTCAAGAAAGAAGTACTGCTAACCTATCCAAAACTCAGGAAATCCTTTAACGGTTTCGTACTAGAAGTGAATCCAGGAGAACTAAGAAAAGGTGAAGTGATAGGTATTCTAGGGCCTAATGGGATCGGGAAAACAACGTTTGTAAAACTGATTGCAGGTATTTTGCGACCAGATGAAGGATATGATTGGGAATTGCCTTCGCAATTGGAGATATCCTATAAGCCGCAATACTTAAGCGAATTCGTGGGGGATGATGAGTGGTTAACCGTGCGGGAAAAAATCGAGAAGGCGAGAAAAGGGGTTATCGAAGATAAATGGTTCCGAACATACGTAATCCACCCCCTAAGGTTAGAGAGGATCCTTGACATGGAGCTAGGGGATTTAAGTGGAGGCGAGCTGCAAAAAGTGGCGATAGCCCATGCTCTAGCTAAGAAAGCGGATCTCTACCTCCTAGACGAGCCTAGCGCCTACATATCAGCCGAGGATAGGTTCTGGGTAGCTAAAACAATCAAGAATTTGGCGGAATCCAGTAATGCCACAATCATTGTCGTGGAACATGATCTCCTCGTTGTAGATTACGTAGCCAGTAGATTAATCGTCTTCGAGGGCGAACCTGGAAAACACGGAATTGCTACAGGCCCATATAGCATGCTAGACGGAATGAACAAGTTCCTAAAAATGTTGGGGATAACCTTCAGAAGAGATAGAACCACGAAAAGGCCTCGAATTAACAAACCAGGCAGTAAGCTTGATCTGCAACAAAAATCTCTTGGGCAGTACTACTATGTCGGCTAACGAATCATTATTGAAATTTTCGCAAATGCTTATTCATTCACTTACTTTATTGAGCACTATTTAGTTTCTGCTAAATCGATGCCTAAAACGTCCCATACAGTTGGGGCATCATCAATATAGAATTCCTGAATATCCTTGATTATAGTGACTATTCTTCCTGTTGCATTGTGCACGGAACCAGGCACTCGTAATAATCTCACGTGATCCATGGTGACTTTCTTATCTATCCTGGGGATACTTTTACGTACTTCCTTCCATAGTTTCTGGATATCTCGTTTTCTCAAATTAGTAAGTAAGATATTGTTTCTCATAGCATACATCTTAAGTAAGCGCATTTGGTATCTATAAGCTAATGGCTCATCAGGAGAATCTGGACTTACATAGACAGCTACAGCTTCGCGGGCTTCTTCAGAGAGTTCCTTTGCTTCTTTATCTAGTACCCACGCATGAACACCGCGTCTCCCTGAGTATACCCACACGATTTTTGAGAAGCCAAAATCTTCTCTGAGAGTCTCATCGATTATTAATGCAGCATCTACAACGAATTTCCAACAAACAGGACAAACATGATCCTTTCCTTTTCCACAAGTTCTCAAATCATCATAATCTGTTAAATCTATATCAAAGACAAGTTCTCTTCCCAACCATCTTAATTGAGTTATTGAGGTTTCAGGAGTAGGTGGAGGGTCGAAGAGAGCTCCAACATAAGCTGCTAAAACGCCTCTCTCGCTCATAAATTTTTTTAATTCGAAAGGAGTTTTGAACGAGAGATTCCTGATAAAACGTTCTTGCTCTTCTTCCGAAATTACTAAAAAGCCAAACTCTCTGTGGTCAAAATTCTCTACACTTACTACTTTTAATAGGGGTGCGACTGAAAACTTTCGTCTATAATACTCAGAAAGGATCTCTGGTGTTAATTTTGTGGGCAATTCTTCTAGACCCCATATACAATCTTTCGTGTACGCGGTCTCAACTTAATAGCCGTTGGCCAGCCACATCGAGGACACATTATCAGGTTTATTTCACTGAAAAGCTCCATGGAGATTTCAAATACATGTCCACACCTTAGGCACATGTATTTAGAGCGGGCGCTTAGTGGTATTCCATCAGTTTCCTTTACCATTAGCTATTTCCTCCTTGTTTAATGCATAATACCCTACTATCTAAAGAAGATAATAAGAAGAAGTTATTAATTCTTTCCTCCGCGTACCTTTTTGTTTTAGTTGGTGCCCCGGGCGGGATTTGAACCCGCGTCGCCGGCTTGAAAGGCCGGCATGCTTGACCGGGCTACACCACCGGGGCAATCGACCTAGAGCTGTATTCGCTATATATGTTTCATCGACATCTATTTAGTGATTAAGTGTAGATTCCCGAACGGGTTTAAAAATCTTACTTTCCGATAAGCAAGCTTGCCAAATGAGGAGCATGAGTAATACTAAACAACGGGTTGGCCATTAAGGAGGAGGTGGTGGGGCCGGCGGGATTCGAACCCGCGACCACCGGCGCCCAAGGCCGGCATCCTTCCTGGCTAGACTACGGCCCCTAACCGTTTTCTCTATGTTGTAGCTAATCAAGTTTTTTAAAGTATTCGGTTAAGCTAGAGGTTAGGAAGCTTATGAGGATTATTTTTATGATAACTTTTTAGCTTTCTTCATTACAAATTTAGATGATTTGGAATTAATAACGTTTTTAAAGAGACGGGTGGCGGTGGTAACTGTGAATAAAGAATTGGAGAGGAAAGAAAGAATTGGTGTGCACGAGATCATTCGTGTTCTGGGAGAGGAAGAGCTAAGATACCTAGATAGCATGAAGACAAGACGCCAGATAATAGGTGGTATTCTAATGGCGGCAGGATTAGTGAGCTGGGGGATAATGCTCTACATGGCTATTCAGAACCCAGCCCAGAATTATGTCTGGCTCTTGGCTGGCTTGATCATCAGTCCCTTGTTGATGAGAGAAGGATCGGTAGCTATTAATGAGGCTAGGAGTATTTCCATTCCTGGAGGGGGGAGGTATCAGGTATTTTCAAAAATTGGTTGCATGAAATGCGAATATACTGAAATTAGACCTTGGCGGGAAGGAGAATATGTGGGGTTGCAGTTAGCTGAAAAATGCCCAAAATGTGACGGAGTAATGGTTGTTAAAGCGATATTTGGCGAGCCTGAGAAGAAAATTAAACCAATAGGGCTTCCTATACTACAGTCACTTGGAGGGCAGACAAAAGTTGGTTTTTGGGATCTCTTGAAGTATTACCTCCTCGATATATTTACACCTTTCAGATTAGCTTTTAGAATGGTGACGAAAAAATTGAGAAATAAGGAGAAAGGTGGCAGAATTTGAGTTCGGGAAGAAAAGTTGAGATAGTAGGCAAGGATCCAGCAATTAATGAGATCATTAATGAAACACTTGATGTAATTAGGGAAAAGAAAGTTGTATGTATTTTTGAGAGATTGTGTCCGAACTGTGGATGGAAAGTACCTAGCTTCCGTCTAGAGTCTGATCTTGCTTGTTTAGTTTGTATTCCAGAAAATATTGCTAAGAAATACTACTCAACTGAAACTGAAAATCCGCAACTAAAACTTGGTTCTCTTTTAGAAGAAAGAAAAGCTCTTAGAAAATTTAGACGTGCATATCGCATTGAAAAAGAGCTACAGGACTATATCGACTTCTTCAAAAAACTTGTGGGAGCTCCTCCATGGAGTGCCCAGAGAGTGTGGGCTCGAAGAATTTTAACTGGTGAAAGTTTCGCAATAATAGCACCTACGGGTGTAGGAAAGACAGTTTTTGGCTTAGTTACTGCTTTATACTTAGCACACAAGAAAGGCTTAAGAACTTACATAATTCTCCCGACGAAGACATTATTGAGGCAGGTTCTTGATAAAATAAGACTTTGGGAGGAGAAACTAAACACTAGATATGTGATTGCTTATCACTCTGAAATGAGTGCTAAAGAGAAGAAAGAATTCACTGAAAGATTTCAATCTGGAGACTTTAAGATATTGATAACAACCTCTCAATTCCTGATACGGAATCTTCAAGACATAATCCAAGCTTTCAGTAGAGCTGGTGAGAATAGATATTCTGGACGCTTTGTTGATTTCATGTTCGTTGATGATGTGGATAGTTTTCTGCGAAATGTTAAAAATCTAGATAGGGCTATGGTGCTCCTAGGATATACTTTTAGCAGGAAAATGCGAGCGATAATAGAAAAGATTAAGAGGTATGGAACGGGGTCTGATGAGCAATCCTCTCAACTAACGGAGGACGAATGGTCTGAAATATTAAGGACGAGGGAAAGAGCTGGTATATTAGTTGTTTCCTCAGCCACGGGGCGAGTAAGAGGGGTCTTAATTAGGCGTCTCTTCTCGATAATTTTTGGTTTTTCTATAGGCTCTTCTAAAGAAGGAATTAGGAATGTTCTCGATACTTATGATGATCAGATACTAAAGGAGGGTGTGGTTACAAGAGATAAATTGATTAAACGAGCGGTTGAGTTGATAGAAAAACTAGGTAGTGGCGGCTTAGTTTTCGTGGCTCGTGGTGCGGACAGTGACGAAATAATAAGTGAACTCGTTAAGGAACTATCTGGTAAAGGGATACGGGCCTTAGGAGTAACAGCGGAGGAAGGATCAGAGGTAGCAGAAGCGATAGAAAAATTCGCAAAAAGAGAAGTTGATATCTTGGTCGGCAAGGCATCTCCTTACGGTTTACTCGTCAGGGGATTAGATCTACCTGAAATAGTCAGATACGCCATTTTTATTAAAGTTCCCCACTTTAGCGTGAAACTAGAGCCTCGGCCGAACCCTGTTTACTTATCCTTTGTAATGCGAAAAATGGTTAGTGCATTCGAGGATAAGAGTAGGATACTAGAAGATATTAGGAATCTAGCATCGCAGCTTGTTTGGTTATCTGCTACGGAAATTAGGTCGTTAGAGGATGAAATCAGTAATTTGATGGAGAAAAAGAGGATAAACGAGATTATCTCAGAATATGAGTCAAAGAACTTTGATGAGCTTTCCCCGAAGGATAAAGCAATATACTATACGGTGAAGCTCTATAAAATACTCATAGATTTTCTACGAGAAGGCAATGTGGAAAGGAAGTTAGCTGAAGCAGAAGTTCCTTTTGAAGTACATGAAGAAGGGGGCTCTCGGGTTATTAGCTTGCTAACCGCTGATATAAAGACATATATTCAAGCTTCTGGTAGAACTTCAAGACTATTTGCGGGAGGAATCACCAAGGGTCTCTCTATTATACTACCGTCTAATAGACACTTGCTAAACGAGCTTGATCGCAAACTTTCATGGACGGTCGAAACAACACTTTCACCGCTTTCCGATATAAACCTAGAAGAAGTTATGAAAGAAATCGATAACGATAGAGAACGTGTTAGAATAGCTAGACTGGGTAAAATGCCTGCTAAGGAGCATTTGCAGACATGTTTGTTTATTGTAGAATCTCCAACGAAAGCACGTACAATAGCAAGCTTCTTTGGAAGACCAACTCGGAGAGTTTTCCCGGGATTAGTAGCTTATGAGATCATTATAGGGAAATACCTGGCAACGATAGTAGCTACTATCGGTCATGTAACGGATTTAATAACGCATAGATTTATTCCAGAGTTCACTGCAGTACGAAAGAATGGACGAATAGAGCCCGTTATTAAGGCTTATACGATACGGGAATTAGCTTGGCCTTATGGAATAACGGTTCTCAACATAGACTCTGACATGCGATTTATACCTATCTTTGGGCCCAAGGTTACGTGTGGGCAATGTGGATATGTATTCGTTCCTTATCTCACAGTCAATGATAAATTAGATGAGAATATTCAGAAGCGCAAGTGTGAAAAAATAAAGAGGTATATGCATAATCTCTCCCTAGAGGAGCAGTTATGGAGAATGTATATTGATAAGAAACGAACTGAGTTACCCCTTAAGTGTCCAAGGTGCGGCGAAACAGAGAATTTATATGATAAGACTATAACAATTGAAGCTCTCAGACGACTAGCACTTGAAAGCGAAGTAGTTCTATTAGGTACTGATCCAGACATAGAGGGTGAAAAAATAGCATGGGATGTCGCTATTCTCCTTAAACCGTATGCTAAGAAAATCATGAGAGTAGAGTTCCACGAGGTAACGAGGAGTGCCATAGAAAGAGCATTAGCAGAGCCACGTGATATTAACTTTGAACTGGTAATGGGTCAGTTATTGAGGAGAATTGAGGATCGATGGATAGGATTTTATCTCTCAGAGGAGCTTAAAGAAATTCTAAATGAGCGGAATTTGTCAGCGGGTCGAGTGCAATCACCAGTCCTCTCATGGATAGTCCAACGCTATAATTTATGGAAAGAAAAGGAGAAGTGGACAATAATAAGTCTCGGAAAAGACGCTGAAGTTCGAATCAAAGGAGAAGTAAAAATACGAAGCATTGAGATTAAGGATGTTAAGACAGAGGAAAGGAAACTAATACCCCCACCACCACTGATCACGGATACCATGCTTACTTATGCGTCTATTCTCTACGGCATGAGTGCTGATCGTACTATGCGACTAGCTCAAACTCTGTTCGAAGTGGGTTTGGTGACATATATACGAACAGATTCTACTAGGGTGTCTGATGTTGGTTTAGGCGTGGCAAAGAGGCTGATAAGTGAGAACTTTGGTGCGGAGGAATTCGTGCCGAGGAGGTGGAGCAGAGGTGAGGAAGGAGCTCATGAATGTATAAGGCCAACAAGGCCACTCATGTTAGATGATTTGAGAGAAGCATTAGAGAGAGGAGAGATCGTTCTCCAAGAAGAATTACCAGCAGATGCTTACCAGTTGTATGATATGATAGTTCGAATATTCATGGCATCGCAAATGAGGGAAGGTATGGGATTATTCGCTACTGTTAAAGTTAAGATAGAATACGAAGATGAGAAAGGTGAATTAAAGAGCGTGGAAGAAGAGGTCTCAGGTCTAGTTGAGATTAAGGAGAAAGGATTTCTTAAAGCATTAACACCCAGAATGGCCAAGTTATTCACACCAAGAAGGATTCCATACTTCAAAGAGGGGGTTAGGTTATCTCTAGACGAAGTAAAAATAGAGATAAAGGAAATTCCCAAAGCTTGGCCACTTAGGGAGGGAGAGATTGTACGTCTTATGCGTGAAAGAGGAATTGGAAGACCATCTACTTACGCCACTATAATCGAGAAACTATTCGAAAGAAGATACGTTAAAAGAATTCAAGGGGGCTTTGTAGTCCCAAGAGAACGGGGAATTATAGTTAATAAAATAGTTTATGCAATTCATCCAGAAATGGTTTCAGAGGAAAGAACAAGAATAATCTTCGATTTAATTGACAAAGTAGCAAGTGGAAAGGAGGACTTTCTCGAGTTATTAAAGGAGATATATAGTGAGATCCTTAAAGCTAAGGAAGAGGCAAAACAAAAAGTCCTACCACCCGAGATAATAGCAGAGATTGAAAAATACCGAAGAAATGTTGAGAGACGTATGAATCAATATCAATGAAAAATCTTTTTTAGTGACTAGCGAAGAATCAAAAGGAAGCTCAGCGCTCCAGAACATCTTCATCTCTCCGATTAATATTTTTTCTCATCATCGCTTAACTAAGCTTAAAGTTGTTTTTGGAATATTATCGTTTTCTACTGAAGGAATCTAGAAAGATCAACTACACCTTTCGCTTTTGATTCTATCTCGCTAAAAGACATTCCAAGAGCGTCCAAAAGCTGTTCAAATACACTTCTTGTGTACTCGATGTACTTTGCCCAATCAATATCACTTTTTCGTGGTCGTAGTTCTATGGGGGTCACACTATCCTTTGTTTTTACATAAGCGATAATCTCTCCAGGGAGAACCTCTCTTTTTAGCTTTCTGGCAGCCTGTACATGTTGAGGAGTGGTTTTGGTATATTCGCTCAGGGATTTAGTTAATTGGACGCGGAAGGCTAAATCTTCTAGTGAGTATTCTCCTCGTCTTATTTTGTGAATGATATCGATGATTATTTCCTCAATCTTCTTCTTTGCAGCTTCTAGTTCATCAGGGTTAGTAACAGCACTTAATACGTCTAGAACTCTTCTAAACTCCTTTTTTAAGAATTCAGGAGTATTTCTTTTCTTTGCCATTAGTCCCTTTATATCCACGGATCCATCCTGTAAGACACCAAAATAGTTCTTTTTACGGGCAGATAATGCAAGATATCGGTAAATCTTGTCTACCTCCAAGTCTACATTAAGGACTTTTTCCCCATATTCTATCAGCGCTTGTACCTTGTCTGCGGGTGGATTATGAATAAAGATGCTATCTGTGTCTCCATATAATACATCTAGACCTATTTCCTGAGCCTTCTTAACTACAGCTTTTATTTTTTGTCTACCTATCGCTGTTATTGTTTCAGCTACTGATAATGCGTACAGCGGAAAATGCTCGGCTCCGAAGACTCCGTAACTAGCATTAATTAGAACTTTCAAGGCTCCTTGAATGATATTGTAGAATAATTTCTGATCTCCTTGGGCTTTTTTGGCCATTTTCTTGAAATAGCGTACCCTCAAGTCTCGGATAAATCCTACTAGTTCAGAAGCTAGCCCCCTTCTTTTAGTACAGATCCAGTGAGGTAGCTCTTCTACACGATTTTTCATGCATTCTTCGTGTGGACAATCAACGGTTTCATAGCTTATATTGTGAACTTTAATGATCGTGGGATATATGCTAGCGAAGTCTAATACCCATACGTTAAACCACACACCTGGTTTAGGTTCTAATACTATAGCTCCTCTATACTTCTTCCCAGATATTATGGGAGGCGGTCTTGGGCCAAGCCTAGAGATTCTATTTTCCTTATTCTCAAGTTGTTGTCTATTAGGAATTAGGTAGTTTCTGTCTCTATGTTCGGCGTAGAACCAATTCTCAATCCAAGCAGAAACGCCTCTTCTAGAGAGTTCCCTAATAGGGTATCGTGTTATTCTGGAAAGCATTATCATTAATTTTAGCGGTAGTTGCTTCTGGAAATCAAAAAGCTGTGCTGTGAGATAGGAATCCCACCAACAATATCTAGCGAGATCATATAAACTTAATTTTTCAACTTCTTCGTACTCTGGGAATATTTTGCCTACTCCTAGTAATGCTTGTGAAACATCCTCTAAGCTGACTGTTTCGTATCTATTTGCGAATGCGTATGTTTTTATTGCAGCATTTCCATAGAATTTGTAAAGATCGATGTGAACACCAATGTGCATGTGTGCTTCTTTAATTTCTCCTTTGCTCACGATTTTGAACGGGATAACTTCTCTCGGGATGCCAAGGTGTTCGCAGCGTTTAAAGATGTATCTTAGGTCAAATGTATCACCGTTGAACGTTACTACTATTGGGGCCTCCCAGATTTTTTCAAATAGGTCTAATAGCATTAGTTTTTCATCGTCATATATTCTAACTATGATTTCTTTACCATTGACATTCAGTTTTCCTAGAGTGTAATATTTCTCCTTACCGATGATCTCTATACCTTCTAGGTTTTGATTTCTAGCTCCTCGATACTTTCTTAGAACAAAAACTTCTCTTGTTTCTAATCTATTGGGGCCTTCATAAGATATCTGAGTTAGACCTATTGCGATTATTGGATCATAAGGTCTACTCATTTGTGGTATTCGGCCTCCTCCTGCTACCTCTATATCAACCGAAACAAAGTCTATATTTGGTATTTCTGCGGAGAATATTGGTAGGTATTTCTGGGCTAACTTTTGTAGTGCTTTATCTTCTTGGAATATGCTCAGCAACTCATTTTCAATGGGTGAAGAACGTCTCTTAAGTACGGGTTTTTTATCAACTATATCATATATCATAGAGGGCCAGAGTTTTGCATCATATATGTAGTTTAAATGATATTGGATCCAAGCTTCCCAGCAACGGTCCTCGCCTAGGATGTTTCTGACACCGTCTTTTCCACCTATGGCTAGTGGGTCAGAAACGATTACTTTAAGCAATTTTATGTTTTTATCCTCGATGGGGTCATATTTTTCAACTTCTTCAATACCTTCTAATGTTCCCCGCATTTTTTTGGCTGCTTGTAAGATTTCCTCGCGGGATGCGGAGGTTAGACAATATGGTTTGTGGCCCATTCGATCATAAAGAAAAAGGATTTTCTTATTTTTAGGGTCATAAAATTTCATTAAGGCCTTATTATGGTCAGCATCATACTCAACAGATAATAGGAGAACATCATTAGCATTACTTACTTCCCTATCTTTTTTAGCGACATTTAACAAGGCTCTTATTTTTTCGTCTGCTATTTTTAAGACACTAGGTCGCTCTTCCTTTTCTTTAGGTAATTCTTCTTCCTTCTTAATTTGTTGTTGCATTAAAAATGTATCAAGCGTTGTTTTCTTGACCATAACAATAGCCCCAGAAACCTTCTTATTTTTCATTTTGGGAAAATCAAGATATAGTATTTTGAGGGTATAGCAATTTATCTCTATCTATGTTTTATAGGAATTCTCTTTATGCTTCCACATAACAAACAAGTAATAGTGATATGGGGTTCACGTCTTTGTCTAAGTCTTATTCGCATAGTTTTGCCAGGGATTAGGAAGTTTTTGCATTTCTTGCAATAAAAGTACTTAAAACGTTTTGGAATTTTTACACCTACGGACTTTGCTAAGCGACGTGCATGGAATCCTAGTGATAAACTTCTTTCTAACCGGCATTTGTATCCTTCCAAAAAAGCATACTGAAGCATAGTAGTGATATTCTCAAGTGCTAATCTTGTTCTTAGGCGTATGCGGCTTTTTCTGCTGCGTTTAGTATTCAATGTGCGACCCTCATAATATCCAACAATATATATGATCAATAGTAATTAGGCATGAGTTCTGGTGAATTAGTAGCTAAGTAACTCGTTAAAAATGACTACTAATCGATAGCTTAGGTCTTTAGTATGATAGTTACTTGTTCTAGATGCAATTTATCATTTGAAGTACGTACAATTAAAGACTTACAGAATGGTTGCCCACGATGCGGAGCTAAAATATATGGTTTTAAGGATGAAGAATTAAAGCCTCTTGTGAGTGTGAAAATGATTAAGAGGGGCGTTTTTAGTATTGATTTTGGAGAACCAAGTAACAGAATAGCAGTAATTCAAGCTAAAAATAGCTACGCAATTATTTACTTGGAAAGTATCAATAAAATGAAAATGAAGAAAAAAAGAGAGTAAGATAATTATCTAGAGAGAAATAAAGCTATTAGCTTAGTTTTCAGAATTGTAATATTTAAAAATCTCCGATAACATTAAGTAAGGAATGGATTTCAATTACGCGACTTAAACTGGGGGCGTGGCCTAGCCAGGTTATGGCGGCCGGCTCCAGAACACTCTTCTTTAGGCGAAGAAACCGGTGTGTCCGGGGTTCAAATCCCCGCGCCCCCACCACCCTAAACTCTCTATTCTTCATTCGTCGAAAAATCATCACTTTATCGATATTCTTTAATTAGTTTAGCAGTCTTTCACGTATATGTGGCCTCCCTCACAGTACCCGTCTAATCAGACCCGTAATGGGGCTGAGATGAGGACGGGGCTCCGAGGGAGGCCACAATTATTGTTTGCTACGGTGATAGTAATGGAGGAGAAGGCATTACAATATCCGTTCCACGAGTACTACAAACGTTTAACTGGGAAAGATCATCCAGAGGTAGATGAACTTGTTATAGGTAGGGTAACAAGGATAGAGGGTCATGGTATCTATGTTTATCTTGACGAGTACGATGTAGAGGCGTATATTCCATTAAAGGAGATATCTACTAAGTTCATCAAGCATCCTAGAGAAGTTGTAAAGTTGAATCAGCGAATAGTAGCAAAGATATATTCTGTGAGGAGAGGTGGTCTCATCATAAACGCCTCTCTTAAGAGAGTCTTGCCAGCTGAGCGCCAACGAAAATTACAGGAATGGCGTAAGATGAGAAGAGCTCTCATCTTAATGCTTCAGATGGCTAATGAGTTAGGTGTGACTCCGGAAGAGGTCATAGAGAAAGTGGGCGCGAAACTTATGGAGTATTATGATACACCTTATGACGGTTTTGAAGCAGCAGTACGATGGGGTGAAGAGGTTCTAAAAGAGGTAGGAGTGCCCGAGGATTGGATCCCGACGATTTATGGGATTATAAAGGAGAACATAAAATTAAGAGAAGTTGTTCTCAAGCGACATATTCTAATTTCGAGTCTCGCTCCAGATGCTGTGGAGAGAATAAAAAGAGCTTTTCTTGAAGCCAAAAAAATAGATCCAGACAATATACAAGTGGAATACATCTCCTCTCCAAGATATCTTGTTAAAGTAAAAGGATATGATTGGAAGGAAGCGCAGCGACTATTCAGGAAATTTATGGAAAAAGTAAGGGCTATAATACTAGAAAATAATAAATGGTTAACGACAGTCGAAGTGGAAGAAGAGGAAGAGAAGAAGCCTAGGAAGCGAAGAGGATAAAGTTGGCGATTTAACATGGGTAAACGGATCTACAGATGCCTAAAGTGTGGCCGATACACGTTAAGGACGGATACCTGTCCAGTATGTGGAGGGTTCGTAGCTATAGCTCATCCTCCTAGGTTTAGTCTAGTAGATAAATACGGAAAATATAGACGATTACTCAAGAAAGCCCTAGGGCTGATTCCTACAAAAAATGATGAGGGGCATCAAGATGCTGTTTGACTATCTTCGTAAAAAGCGATGGATTATGGTTTCTGGTAAAGGCGGGACTGGGAAAACAACAACAGCAGCGGCTATAGGTATTAAACTGGCAGAGGAAGGTTACAAAACAATAATTATTAGTCTAGATCCAGCGCATTCTCTTAGTGATTCACTGATGATAAAAATTGGTCCTGAAATTAGGAAAATAGAGGGATTCGATAGTAATCTGTACGCGCTAGAGTTTAATCCTACGGTTTTGTTCATGGAAGAGAAAGAGAAACTAGAGGCTATTCTTCAGACACCAGATCTTGGAGAAATGCAGATTCCGCCAGAAATTTTGGAGTTAGTGATAGGAGGAGAGCTATTACCCATAGAGTTCGCAGAGGGTATTGGTTTTATTAAATTGTTCGAAATAATGAAAGATTCCGATTATGATAAGATTATTTTTGATACAGCACCTACGGGGCATACACTTAAACTTTTGGAGCTTCCTGATTATTTAGATACATTCTTGGGAAAAATGATAAAGGTTCAGCTTAGATTATCTAGCCTTTTCCATACTATCAAAATGTTTCTTGGACTAACTAAGGAACCGGATACAGCAAAACAAGCGCTAGAGCTTCTTGAAATGCTTAAAAATATAGTGAGAGATTTGAAAGCAACAATAAGGAACAGAGAGAAAAGCGAGTTCATTGTAGTTACTATTCCAACAATGATGAGTATTTACGAAAGTCTTCGTCTTGTTGGAGAGTTAGATGCTTATGAAATACCGAATGAGTTCATTATTGTAAATATGGTTAGAATATATAGTGGTGAATGTAATTTTTCAACTTCTCTGGCTAGAATGCATCGAAAGAGTCTAGAAGAAATTTCTCGTGAATTCTCGGATAAGAAAATATTAGTTGTGCCTTTTTTCGCTAGAGAGATAAGAGGAATAGAACAGCTTAAAAAAGTAGCGAATTACTTAGAATGGTTCACTATTGAGGAAGCTTTTAAGGCGTACGAGAAAGGGGTGAGTATAGATTGAGTAAAAATGAGAATTTATTGGAGAAAATATTTGAAATAGCTACTCGACGTGGCTTCTTTATACCAACAGCGGAGATCTATGGTGGTCTAGCGGGGGCTTTTGACTACGGACCTATAGGCACTTTGATGAAGCGTAAAATAGAAAGACTTTGGCGAGAGATTTTCATCGTTGATGAAGATAATGTATGGGAAATTGATGGGAACGTTATTCTTCCGGAGAGAGTACTTATTGCGAGTGGACATGTGGATAATTTCGTAGAACCAGTAACGCAGTGTAAGAAGTGTAGTACGGTTTACAGGGCTGATAAACTCGTCGAAGAATTGTTAAATATTTCTGGGGAGGGTCGATCGCCGGAAGAACTTCAGAGAATTCTAGCAGAAAACAATATTAAGTGTCCAGCTTGTGGAGGAGAATTAGGCGAAGTGAGAGTATTTAATGTAATGTTTTCTTTGTTTATAGGCCCAACAGGTAGGGTTAAGGGGTATCTTCGTCCCGAAACGGCACAAAACATCTTCATTAACTTCAACAGAATATGGCTAGCGGTACGAGCGAAGTTACCATTTGCTATAGCTCAGATAGGGAAATCATTTAGGAATGAGATCTCCCCTCGGCAATTTCTTTATAGGTTGCGAGAATTCACACAGATGGAGATTGAGCAATTCGGTACGCCAGAGATATTTGAGAAGCATCCAAGATTTCATGAGGTTGCAGATATAGAAATAAATTTTGTACCCGCTAAAGGCGAGAATGCTGGTAAAACTATTAGGCTTAAAATCGGTGAGGGCGTAAAGAAAGGAATCTTTCCTAACGAGTATTTCGCCTACTATATTGGTAAAACATACTTATTTTTCAGAAGGATTGGAATTCCGGACGAAGATATAAGATTTAGGGAGATTCCCGATAATGAGCGACCGTTTTATTCTAGGATGAATGTCGATGTGGAGATCAAATTAAGCATAGGATGGAAAGAGGTTGAAGGGACAGCGTATCGTACAGATTATGATTTAACTAGACATTCTCAGATGTCTGGTACTAAACTTGCCATTCAACACAATGGAAAAATGGTTATTCCTGAAGTTGTTGAAGCATCTTTTGGTATAGAACGAACGATACTCGCTATTCTAGAAAAATGTTACAGACCTGAAAACTATGATCGTCCCTGGGCATGGTTCGCATTCCCTCCTCACATCGCTCCTGTTTCCGTAGCAATATATCCCTTGCTTGAGAGAGAGGAAATGGTTAAAAAAGCTAAGGAGCTTTACCGAATGATGCGTAAGCGAGGTTTTGATGTTATTTTTGATGCTAAAGGATCTATCGGTAAACGTTATGCTAGAGCTGATGAGATAGGAGTACCTTTCTGTGTTACAATTGATCATGAGACATTAGAGAATGGTACTGTGACTATTAGGGATAGGGATACTAAGGAGCAAGTTAGAGTTCCGTTGGAGGAGTTAATGGATGTTTTGGATAGACTTATATCGTCTCAGACAACATTTGAAGAGTTGAAGAAGAAATACATGGTGGTGAAAAAATGATGGGTGTTGAGAAAGACTCTCCTAAGGTCTTGGGAATGAGTTATGAAGAGATGCTTGATAGGGCTCTAAAAAGTTTACCTAATGAGATAAAAACGCCGAGTGGAGTAGAGATTCCTAAGGCAGAGATTTTCCATGAAGCAGGGAGAACAATAATTACGAACTGGAGAGAAATTCTGACAAAGCTAAACAGAGAGGAAAGAATCGTTCTAAGGTACTTAGAGCATAGGTTAGGAACTGTGGGGTGGGTTATAAAGGGAAGAGCAGTTTTACAGGGGTTGTATAAGAGAAGCAGAATAAATAAATTATTGGAGCTATTTGCTAAGGAATACGTAATTTGTGATGTTTGTGGAAGACCACATACTGTGCTATATAAAGAGAAAGGTCAATTAATCAAGAAATGTGAGGCTTGTGGGGCTTGGAGAGTCGTTGAGAGAATCTAAACTTCTAGTGTTACCTTTTTTATAATCACTTGTTTCTTCAGAGTTGCGTCAAATCTTCTTTCGGAGTATTCATGAACTTCAGCCATAAGTCGATTCCTTAATTGTTGAGTTATTAAGCGTCCGATTCTGCGATCACTAACTCTGATATCTAGTCCTTTAGATACTTTTCTAACATCGATGAAAACGGATGGATCCGCGTGACTTAGAGCAATGTTAAGTACTTTATTTATCTCATTAATATAGTCTCTCATCTTGCTTCCAGAAAATCTGACATGAATAACATATTCAAAGTAACTACCCATTTTCTTCTTCATGCATAATGGGCAAATCGCTTTAGCAAAATTGACTGTGACTTGTGTCTCTTTTATCACCATATTATTCAATAATAGTTGAAAAGGGATAACAATTTCTCCTTCCTCGAAGGCCTCTCTTAGGAGTTCCCTAGAAATCTCTGCGAAATGGAAGTCATATTTCCTATCTTTGTAAGGTTTCATTTTTTTAAGAGAAGACCTAACAACGGTCTTTAGGTTTTCTTGGGTAGGTTTTATCCAGGAATTCCCAAATTTTATTCTCTGGCAGAGGTTACAAATAGTGACTGTTACCTTAGGTTCCTCTCTTATCCTTGTACCATGAATCTTTGCATAACAGTCCTCGCATAGACCATGAAGTTCTGTCCTATACTGAGTTTTTTTGCCACATAGTGGGCAACGATAACTCATTCTAGACACCGTGAGTGTAGTAAGAATATGTACATTTGTTAAAATACTTTTTGCTCATTAGGGATATTTTTAGAGGGCATTCGTGGTGGAGATACATTGAGTGGAGAATTAGCAGCGTTTATAGATGCTTACGAGCTCTTAGTGAGTATCGGGGAGATCCACAAAAATAGGATAATTAGGAATCAGAGAAAAGAATTAATGGAAGCGTTAGAGCTATTGAAGAGTACAAAAGAAAACAATCGAACAATACACATCGCGGGCATGGGGAGATCCAGAATAGCAGGAACTATAATTGGAGAGATGTTAAAGAACTTAGGCTATCGAGTATCAGTAATGGGCGAAACATTGGCGAAACCAGTAAAAAAAGATGATGTCGTGCTTGCAGTATCCGCGAGTGGATGGACAACAACAACGTGTATAATGGTAGAGGGGGCAATAAGATTAGGAGCAAGAATAATAGCATTAACAGCAACGCCGAAATCAAAACTCGACAGATTAGCAGACATTACACTATACCTCCCCGGGAGAGGAATTCCTGAAGACATGCCATACGAAGTAAGACAAATAATGGGAAGACACAAGACGCCCCTAACACCCATGGGAACAGTGCCTGAGACAACCTCTATTCTAATAGGTATAGGACTGGCACAAGCATTAACAAGCACAGACCCTGTGAAAGAATTTGATAAAGCAATAACAAAGACACTTGATAACGCGAGAAAAAGCCTTAAAGAGATACTAAAGACACGAGACAACCTAGTAAAAATAATTAACACATTATCCAGCGGTGTAAAGAAACAAGATCCACAAGTATTCCTGGTAGGCGCTGGAATATGCAAACTCGTCGGATTAATGACAGCCATAAGATTCCAACATTTAGCACTAAACGTACTTGGACTAGATGACTGGAAATTTAGGAAAAAAGAGGACATATTAATAGCAATATCGGGATCTGGAGAAAGCGTAATCCCACTGGTCTATGCCAAGGAAGCAAAAGAAACAGGAGTAAAAATATACGCAATAACAGCGAACAAAGAATCAAAACTGGCTCAAATGGCAGAAACAGCAATTATACTCCTCGACACAGCAGCGAGAGAAGAATACCTTAAACTAAAAATAAGAGACGAAAAACCAACATTCATACCAGCATTCGAATATACAGCACTAATAACACTAGAAAGTACAGTAGCCCAAATAGCGGAGAATCACGGAATACCGGAAGAAGAAATGCGATCTCTCCACGCAAATGTAGAGTAATGCATGTTCCCTTATAGAACACGTAGTCATCATGGAGAGTAAATGACCAATCATTATTTTTGCTAGTGGTACGAGTTTAAGGCTTAACTAGTTTTCTCAACAATCTCGAGGGTCAATACTTATCACTTCTTCTCCTCTGAGATCTTATTATGTATTCCTGTATTTATGTGAAAACTTACCATAAATTCTAATGGCAAAGTCAAATGACTATGGATACAAAACGCTTCATAGAGCTTTTTAAATTCTTCAACAGTCCCTATACAATTTCATGTTTTTTTTTTAAAAAAAAATCGAGAGAGAATGAACTATATTCGGAGTATCCGAACAATTTTTTCTTTTTATTACAATTTTCCTAAATAATTAATTGAGAACTTCATTTCAAAATCTTGGTTGAACAATCCTAGCGTAACTGTATTCGAGAATTACATAGAAATTACTGGCTATTATACAAGTCCAGACTCAGTCACAACCCGCATCATCATGAGAATTAACTACGACGGAATACCGCTGGCAGTAATCAGCGAAAACGTTAGAATAATCACTCTTAAGCAGTAAGCATTACAGAATTATCTACTCCCACCTATTTCTTTCTTTTTAAAAGACAACCATACCCAATCTCTAGAATCCACAATTATAACACTCCCCTTACACAAAAACATTTCACTGAAAAGAAAAACAGATAAAACCACTAACCACGTGGAATAGAACTACAACAAAACGGTAAACATTAATAAAACCCTCAACAATGAATAAACTTTAAAAGATCTCAGAATAGACAGAAAAATAATACTATTAGAAAACCACGCAGGGCCGTGGTGTAGTGGCCAAGCATGCCCGCCTTTGGAGCGGGCGACCGGGGTTCGAATCCCCGCGGCCCTACCACTAAACTTCCCTTAACACAGTAAAAAACAAGAAAATAGGGCCGTGGTGTAGTGGCCAAGCATGCCCGGCTCTGGACCGGGCGACCGGGGTTCGAATCCCCGCGGCCCTACCATCAAAAAACAACTCATTCTCTTCATTTCTCACAAAATCCTTACAGCTTCTTTTGAAACTGGAATTATGCATTGGAAGCATAGAGATCCTGCTTCTTTTGTATACAGAAATGGGATAGAAAAAACGCATCAATACTGCGAAAGAAATTACTTGCCTCAAAATCTTATGCGAAAAAACATAAATAAGGGTAAGGGAATACAACATAGAATCTAACAGAGACCAAAAAGTATGAAAAAAGTAATCAAGCATAAAACTTATAAATTCTGGGGAATATGGTAATAGAGATACGGAGCGACCCGCCCGTCAACGCCCAGACAGGGGCGAGTAGCCCCAGAATGAAGGGCGGAAATCCACGGGTCGCAACAAAGAAATCAACAACTTAGGGACATGGGGCACCCACCAGTCGGACAACCCCGCAGAAGGCGATCGGGCCTACTCCCCCGGAAACCGGTTGATCCTGCCGGACCCGACTGCTATCGGGCTGGGACTAAGACATGCAAGTCGTGCGCCGGCGCCATGCCCGCCGGCGCGGCGGACGGCTCCGTAAC